>CETH01030820.1_pt1 | contig 18004 bp, 20 predicted proteins | sample 361461 | NCBI WGS metagenome assembly CETH01 (sample SAMEA2622695, study PRJEB7988) | marine metagenome | isolation source: saline water (ENVO:00002010), including
GATAATAATTTTTCTTCTCTTCGAGTACCTGATTTATTAATGTTAATGGAGGGGTATATTCTTTTATCACTTAATTCACGGTCTAGTACTAACTCCATATTACCTGTTCCCTTAAATTCTTCAAAAATAACTTCATCCATTCTACTGCCTGTATCAATCAATGCTGTGGAGATAATTGTTAATGATCCACCATCTTCTACATTTCTGGCAGCACCAAAAAATCGTTTAGGCTTATGTAAAGCATTTGAATCTACTCCTCCAGATAAAATTTTTCCACTATGTGGCATAACCGTATTGTAAGCTCTCGCTAACCTGGTAATAGAGTCTAATAAAATGACAACGTCTTCCCCTGCTTCTACACAACGTTTAGCTTTTTCAATAACCATCTCAGCAACTTGTACATGACGATCCTGTGGCTCATCAAAAGTAGAAGCAACAACTTCTGCTTTAACGCTACGTGCCATATCAGTAACTTCTTCAGGCCTTTCATCAATTAATAAAATAATTAAATTAATTTCAGGATTATTATTAGAAATGGCATTAGCAATTTTTTGTAATAATATTGTTTTCCCAGTTTTAGGTTGTGCTACAATCAGTCCTCTTTGTCCTTTACCAATTGGTGACAACATATCAATTATTCTAGTAGAATTTGATTTTAGGTCTGTCTCCAGCTTGATAATTTCTTCAGGATATAAAGGAGTCAAATTATCAAATACCACTAATCCACGTGCATTATCTGGTTGTATTCCATTAATAGATTCAACTCGTAATAAAGCAAAAAACTTTTCTTTATCTTTTGGAGGTCTGATTTGACCTGATATTAAATGGCCTGTTTTTAATCTAAAACGCTTAATTTGAGAGTGAGACACATATATGTCATCTGGCCCTGGTAAATAGCTATAATTAGAAAAACGTAAAAACCCATAGCCATCAGGCAATACTTCTAGTACGCCCGTCGCGTAAATAGTTTCTTCTTTTTTAACCTGCGTATCTAAAATTAACTTGATTAATTCCTGTTTTTTTAAGCCTATATACTCAGATATCCCTAATTCTGTAGCTTTAGCTTGCAATTTTTTAACTGTTAAGTTTTGTAATTCTTTAATATTCATATTTTCTTGGATTATTAAAAAGACTAGTTAAATTGATGGAGTATGTTCTCCATATCCCAAATTTATCCTGTTTTTTATATATTTTCAAAGGAAATTTTAAATTCTGTACTAATTATGGGGCCCAAATAATGAGAGCCAGCTATAATAATAGTATCTGTTTTTTCTCCAAATTGATAAACTTGAATGGCCTTTAATGGATTGCTCATTAACTGTACTTTGGGGTTATTAAATAAATTAAATAATTCTTTGGCAACAACAAAATTTCTAACATTTGTTTGGGTAATAATAATTTGATCAAAAGTACTTTCAATCGTTTTAATCACTGCACTTAAATTCTTATGCTTTTGCAAAGCTAATATCAATGTTTTATGCCCTTTTAAAGTATGCGCATAACTACATAAAGATTGAAAACTAGCTTGATTATGTGCAACATCATAATAAACACTGGGGTTGTTATGAATTTTTTGAATGCGTCCAGGCCATAAAACAGATGAAAGCCCCTCTTTAATCAAAGAATCTGTAACTTTAAATGCAGGTAAATTTTTAACTGTTGTTATTGCTAATATTTCATTTTCTGATTGATGTGCACCATTCAACGTTATAAATTGTCTGTGATTGGTGGACGGTACATACATAATTTGCGCATTAATTAATGATGCGTGTTTATTGAATATATTTTTTACAGAAACTTTATGGTCACTTGATATGCACATCATATTTTTTTTTAATGCACATATTTTTTCATATGCAATTTCTTCAATTGAATCGCCTAATATATGTTGATGGTCTTTTGAAATACTAGTACAAACCAATAAAGAAGAATCACATGCAGTAACACTATCTAAGCGGCCGCCCAAGCCGGTCTCTAAAATTGCAATATCTACTTTTTCTGTTGAAAAATACCATGATGCTAATACAGTCATTGCCTCAAAAAAAGAAGAATTTAATTGATTAATATAAACCTGATGTTGATTAATAAATTCTAATATTTTAGAATCTGAAATTGCATGCCCATTAATACGAATTCTCTCATTAATTTTAGATAAATGAGGAGAAGTATACAATCCTACTTTGTAACCAGCCACCTTTAAAATATTAGCAATCATAGCAGAAGTAGAACCCTTACCGTTAGTACCAATCACCTGAATAGAATAAAAATCTGTTTCAGGATTACCACATAATTCTAATAATTGTTCTGTACGTTCCAAACCAAGCTTGATACCTTTAGATTCTAATGATAATAAATATGAAATGGAATCTTTAATCATAATGAAAGTAATTGAATATTATTAATCGGTTCTCCTAAAAATCTATTTGCTAAATTGTTAAACTGATGAGGGGTATCTGTAATATAAAATTGATCAGATGATGTAATTAATGGTCCATTATTCTGTGATTCAATAATTAATGAGGTCTTTTGATCTAAATAATCAACAATAGCGCTTCCAGATTCAATCAAATTTAAATGACTAAAACCTAATTTATAAAATACAGATTTTAAGGTCTCCAATAACATAGGATAGTGAGTGCACGCTAATATAATAGTATCAAGATCCATACCATCAAAACTACTTAAATATTTTGTTGCAATTTGATGGGCTATATAAGTATCCTCCCAGCCTTCTTCTACTATTGGTACAAATAGTGGGCATGCGACAGAATGAATTTTAATTTTTTGTTTAGCGATGGATAGATTGTTTGAGAATGCTTGATTGTAAGCTTTTGAATTAATTGTTGTGTCAGTACCAATAATGCCAACTGATTTATTTAAATCAATCTTCTTTAGTACTTTTTCTACACTAGGATTAATAGTGCCTATAATGGGAGTAGTAAATTTATCTTGTAAAAATTCCAATGCAACTGAAGATGCCGAATTGCAGGCTACAATAATCATATCAACATTTTTACTAATAAAAAAATTAACAATTTGTTCGCTGTACTTAATAATTGAATTCTTACTTTTATCACCGTACGGTAAATGTGCTAAATCTCCCAAATATAAAAATGTAGATTGATTGCGAAATGCTAAACTTAAGGATTTGAAAACAGTTAACCCTCCCAACCCACTATCAAATATACCAATTTTTAAATTTTTATTCTTTATCATCTATTAATATTTTGAGAATTATAAGACTCAATATAAGATTGAACTCCTTTGAAAATCCCATAAGCCATTTGAGTGCGATAGCTAGATTTATTTAATAATTGAGCTTCAGATTTGTTTGTTAAAAAACCAGCCTCTATTAAAACTTTAGGCATTGCTGCGCCTACTAAAACATAAAAACCAGCTTGTTTGACTCCGCGCATTCTAGTTCTTGGTAGCTCTTTTTTAACGGCTGTATTAATAGAAACTGCTAACTTTTCACTTTCTTGTAAATAAGCTTTTTCTGATATGGATGCAAACATTTGATTTTGTTCATATTGCTCAGGATTTTCTTCAAAAAGAATTGATGCATTTTCTCGAACTGCCACATCAATCGCATCATCTACACTATTAGGTTGTAATACAAATATCTCAAAACCCCTGGCAGTTTTGGCTGTGCTCGCATTTGCATGAACACTCAAAAACATATGCCCCTGATTTTTGTTTGCTAATTCAGTTCTATTTTTTAATCCTAAAAATGTATCATTCTCTCGAGTATAAATAATATTTAATTCTGGCATTTCTTTTTTTAAAAAATTACCAAGCTCTTTGGAAATATCTAAAACAATATGTTTTTCTTTAATATTATGATAACCAATTGCACCAGGGTCTTTCCCTCCATGACCAGGATCAATAATCACTGTTTTTATTTTCCAATTCTCTTCATTTTGAATTGTATTTAATAATTCTTGATCAACTTGACTCTGATTAGAAATAGGAATGATAAAATCTTCTGATTTGGGCTCTATCATAATTGTCTGATTGCTATAATTAACAATAAAATTATCGGCTTTAAATTTATTATATAAACGAGAAAATGAATTAAGAGGTACGAAAAATATATCATCAATTAATTGTACGTTTGTAAGCATATGATAAATTTGATTATTAATTTTCACAAAAGATGAGTTATTAGAAAATATAAAATGATGATCATTAATAAAAAAATCCATTTTATTTTTATCGGGATAATAATTGTAATTATAATTTTGGGATATACAAAATTCTTCTACAGAGATATAAGAAATATCATTAAAAATAAATAGTTTGATTTGATTTTGAGAATAAGCATAATTAAATAATAAAATTAAAATTAATAAATATTTTTTAATGAATTGATACATTTTATTCGAAGCTAATAATTATTTCATCAGGATAAATATAAAAATATTCTTCACGTGCAATTTTTTCAATATGTCGTTTATTATGCTTTAGTAATTGATTTTGGGTCTTAATATTTTGTAGTTCTTTATCTAATTGATTTTTTTGAAATACCAATTCTTTATGAGATTTTTGAATTTGATAATAATCAATTATTCCATCCTGTTTAATAAATAAATATAGAATAATGCAAATTAAGCCTGCTAATAGAGATTTATTCATTTTTAAATTTGCCAAAAATTTGATTTTCTGCTAACTGTTCTTCAATTCTTAATAATTGATTATATTTTGCAACTCTTTCACTACGACACAAGGACCCTGTTTTAATTTGTCCAGCACCAACACCTACAGCCAAATCAGCAATGGTTGTATCTTCAGTTTCTCCAGATCTATGGGAAATCACAACCCCTAAATTATTTTTTTGAGCTAATTGAATCGTATCTAATGTTTCCGATACGCTTCCAATTTGGTTTAATTTAATTAAAATTGCATTGATTGCCTTATTAGAAATTGCTTTTTGTAATCTTATAATATTGGTGACCGTTAAATCATCACCCACTAGTTGTACGTGGGAACCTAATTCATGAAATAAATGACCCCAACCTTCCCAATCATTTTCATCTAAACCGTCCTCAATAGATATAATGGGATAATGGTCACATAAATTTTTATACCAATCAATTAATTGATGGCTAGATAATTTTTTATTCTCTGATTCTAAATAATATAAACCATTATCTTTATTAAAAAATTCACTAGATGCTACATCAAGAGTTAAAAATACATCTTTACCAGGTTTATAATTTGATTTTTCTATAGCTTCTAATAATAAATCAAGCGCTTCTTGATTAGACTTTAAATTAGGGGCAAACCCTCCTTCATCACCTACAGCGGTATTATAACCTTTTTGTTTTAATACAGACTTTAAGGTGTTAAAAACTTCACATCCACACTGTAATGCTTCAGAAAATGAATGTAAACCAGAAGGGTAAATCATAAACTCTTGTATATCTACATTATTATCAGCATGACTACCTCCATTCAAAATATTCATCATTGGTACAGGCATAATAGTAGAATTACCAGATACAATAGAATTAATATATTTATAAATGGGTAATTTATTAGAAAGAGCAAATGCTTTGAGTGTTGCTAATGAAACTCCAAGAATAGCATTGGCCCCTAAATTGTTTTTATTCGGAGTTGAATCTAAATTTAACATAATATTATCAATGGCATAAATATCACAACTGCTATTCCCTATCAATGCTGGTCCAATAATATTGTTCACATTATCAATGGCTTTGAATACAGATTTACCAAAATAATCATCTGATTGATCGCGCAATTCTAAAGCTTCATGTTCGCCTGTAGAAGCTCCGCTGGGAACAGCAGCTAGACCAATAGATCCATCATCTAAAAAACACTCTACCTCTATAGTGGGGGTGCCTCTTGAATCAATAATTTGCCTTGCGTGAATTTTACTTATTTGAGTCATAAAATAAAAGTGACCTTTAACAACATATTAAAATTTACAAAATAATTAATTAAAAAGAATTAAATTTGATTGTTATTAATATATTTAGATATGTTAGAAGTTATTAAATATGAAGATAATAAACATCACAATTTGTGGAATGATTTCATTTTACACTCAAATAATGGAACTATTTTTCATTTAAGAAATTTTTTATCTTATCATCGTGAACGTACTTTTAATGATTGTTCATTTATCTTTTATAATAAAAAAAATATTGAAGCAGTGTTTACTGGTGCCATTTTAGATGAGTGCCTGTATTCCCATCCTGGAGCTAGTTTTGGTGGATTTGTATATAATGAGCTGTCCTTTCCATATGCTAACCAAATTGTAGATGCTTTAATTATAGAAGCAAAGAAACTAAAATTAAAAGAAATTGTGATTATTCCTCCCCCATTTATTTATTACAAAAAATATAATGAAACGATGGAATATTGTCTGTATAGTAAAGGCTTTGATAATATAGAATATTATATTTCTAGTTTTGTGAATTTAGAAACCAACCTAATGAATCAAATGAGTGATAGGAAAAAAAGATATATCAAAAAATTTGAAAAGGAAATTCAAATTAAATTAAGTAATGATATAGATAGCTTTTACCCAATTTTAATAAATAATAAATTAAAACATAAAGCAACACCCACGCATACACTAGAAGAATTAAAAATATTAATGGAAAAATTCCCTAATAAAATTAAATTATTATTAACTAGTAAAGACAATCAAATCATTGGAGGGTCTTTAAATTTTATTACTAATGATGATAGCTGCATTTTATTTTACAATATGATCAATTATGATTATCAACATTTACAAATTGCATCTATACAAATTTATGAGTCACTTAAATGGGCAAAAAAGAATAATTTGAAATTTTTAGATATAGGGGTTTCTCAAATATATAAAAATAATCAAATTGTACCACATGAATCTTTGATTAATTTTAAAGAGCAGTTTGGTGCACAGGCAATGATTCGTAAGGTGATGAAATTAAAATTATAAATAATATGATTTCATTAAAAGCACTATTTAAATCATCTGTTATATACGCAATTGGAACCTCTATTATGCGTATAATGACTTTTCTGTTATTACCTCTTTATACAAATACCGTAGATGCAAATGGACAATTTTGGTATGGAAATTTTGTATTGGTAGTTACTTCAATAGCTTTTTTGCGTATATGTTATTCACATGGAGTAGGTGATGGCTTCTTAAAATTATATAGTGAATCAAAAAATCAAAAACAAATTATTTCAACGTACCTGACATATATTTTAATGGTCATATTTTGCATTTCATCTGTAATTTGGATTATTAATTCTTGGCTACCACAACAAAGTACAGATAGTCTAATAGGTTTATTACAGTCTCAAATCAAATATATTATTTTAATTGTAATCTGTGATACCTTGAATTTCCGAATTATTGATATTTTAAGAATTAAAAATTATTCACTCTATTATATGTTAGGTCAAATTTCTGGTATTATTGCCACATTATATTTATCGGTTTATTATGTAAAATATCAAACTATGGGCTTAGAAGGTGCTTTATTAGCATTACTATATGGTGGTATTGTAACTTTAATTATCTTTATCCCTGTTTTAATAAAAAATCTAAAATTGTCAGATTTTTCAAAATTATATATGAAAAAATTACTGAATTTAGGTATTAGGTTTTTTCCTGCATCAATATTTTTTATGTTTATGACTCTATTAGATCGATATTTACTCAAATTTTTAATAGAAGCTCCTTTAAATAATCCGGAATATGTGAACAATCTCATTGGAACATATTCAGTAGGCGCCAAACTAGCCAGTATTCCCTTGTTTATAATTAATGCATTTAATTTAGGGTGGCAACCATTTTATTTAAGCAATGGCAACACAGAACAATCAAATCAAAAATATCAAAAAGTAGGAACTATTTTTATTATTACCATACTGAGTTTATCATGGTTTGTAGCAATTATTATACCGACACTTACTAACTTAAACCTCCCCATTGGAAATGTCCCCTTAATTGGAAAAACATATTCTGGTTTTCATGATATTATTCCCATTATGTTATTATCACATGTTTTTTATGCACTCTATATAATTAATATGCCATCAATATATTTGTGCAATAAACAAAATTGGTCCCCTATTTTTAGAATCTGTGGGGCATTTACTAACGTTTTGCTTAATATTATTTTAATTCCGATATATGAAATTAAAGGTGCAGCAATTGCCACCACATTAAGTTATGGAATAATGTTTTTGTTTTTATTTTATAAAAATAAAAAGTGGATGCCTATCAAAATCAATTGGAAAGATATTATTATATTAATCATTATAATTACAATATCGGTTATCTATTTTATAGCTGACTTGTGGTTGCAATATTATTTAATGTTGGGAACTTTTTTATATATATTTTATTTACTATATAAACATGGACTTAAAAATCTGATTTTATTATTTAAATGATATCTATTATTCTACCTACATTTAATCGAGAAAAAATTTTAACTACTACTATCGATTGTATACTAAATCAAACATTTGAAGATTATGAATTAATTATTATTAATGATGCCTCAAGTGATAATACTGAATTCATTATTAAAAAATATCAAACTAAAAATCCAAAAATCAAATATATCCAAAATCAACAAAATATGGGCTGTGCTATAAGCAGGCAATTGGGATATGAAAATAGTAAAGGTAATATAATAGTTTTTATGGATGATGATGATATTTGGTCAAATGATAAATTAATTAAACAATATAGTTTGATTAAAAATTATGATGTGATTATTAGTGATTATAATATTAATCATAATAATAAGTTAATTTATAAAAATATGAAGCCATTTAGTGTGAATTTTAAAAACGAAATTTTAAAAAGGCCCGGACCTTTTTTCCAATCTATTATGATTCGCAAAAGTATAATGAACAAATTAGAATCACCTTTTGATCCAGAAAGCGTGCCAAGTGAAGATTGGAATTTTTTTATTGAATTATCTAAACTCAACCCTAAAATAGCACATATAGAAGAACCTCTGTTTACGTGGAATATTAACAATAATAATCAATCCCTAGATTTAAACAAAGAAGCTCTTGCATTAGCATATATTCTCAAAAAACACCATGCATATTTTCAAAAAAATATCAATAAAAACATTTTATCTGGTCATTATAGACGGATTGCTAGATTGTATGAAAAATTATATATTGAAAATGGTAACACAAAAAATATTATAAAATTTTATAAAAAGGCATTTAATGCTCATCCATTATCAATTAAAAATATATTTTATAGAATAAATACTATAATGGGATATCAATATACTAGGTTTATAATTGATGCTATGCGAAAAATAAGGGGTATACCAAATGCCTAAAAAAGTTTTAATAATATTTTGGGGTAACCCACTATATGATGGGCGCTGTGTTAATATGATCAATCAATGTATCAATGCAAAGTATATAGTCAACGTATTGGGTGTTTATAATAAAACAGAAAAATTACAATATAAAAATGCAACCATACAGTTAATTAATAAAAATAATTTTAACAATAAATTAACGAAATATTGGAAGTACTTTAAATATATTAAAAAACAAATTACTAACTATCAGCCAGATGTTATTATAGCCTCAGATTTATATTCAATGATTCCAGCAGCACAAATAAAAAATAATTTATCTGCAAAACTAATATATGATTCTAGAGAAATTTATACACAGCTAGCTGGTTTAATTAATAAACCAATCACACAAAAAATATGGTCTTGGTATGAAAAAAAATATATTTTAAAAATGGATACAGTTTTGGTAACAGCTGAAATAGACAAACATTATTTAGCCAAATTATATAATCATCCCCATATGGTAGTAATGAAAAATTTACCTGGAGATTGTTTTACACATGATGTACAAAATAATCTAAAGGCGCTATTATGTTTAAGTGATGAACAAAAAATATTTTTATATCAAGGAAAGTTTCATAATGGGCGAGGCATAAGGTTTGCAATCAAATGTATATCTAAGATTAAAAATACTGTACTAGTATTAATCGGTGATGGCCCAATGAAAGCACAATATTTAAAGGCTGCTAAAAAATATAATTTAGAAGATAGAATGTTTTTTATTGATGCTGTGCCATATGAACAATTAGCTGATTTTTCAACTAATGCATATATTGGTTTGAGTATTATCCAGCCAATATCAAAAAGCTATGAACATGCATTGCCTAATAAATTATTTGAATATGCAGTGAGCGGCTTGCCAATAATTTGCTCCGATTTAAATGCAATGCAAGAAATGATATTAAAACACAATATTGGAATTGCAATTAAACATAACAGCGAAAATGATTTTATTCAAGCCTATGAAACAATTAAAAATAATTACGAGAATTATATTTTAGATCAAAAGAGTAAATTAGATTTACTATGGACAACACAAAATAACCATTTTATTGAGATTATAAATGCATGAATTAGTATCAGTCATAATTACTACATACAATAGATTAGATTTTTTAAAAGAAGCTCTCAATAGTGTGCAATCACAATCATATCCACATATTGAAATTATTATAATTGATGGTAGCAATAATAATCATACTGAAAAATACATATCAAACAATCAAAATATTATTTATGCTCACTCTGATATTAATCACCCTAATGTTTTACGTAATTTAGGAATACAATGTAGTAATGGCAAGTGGGTAGCATTTTTAGATGATGATGATACGTGGGCCCAAGAAAAAATTGCAAGACAAGTAGCATGTTTTAAAAAATACAATATTGGTTTATGTTATACTGGAAAAAATATTATAAATGACAAAAATGAAAAAATTAAATATAGCTATAAAAAAAGATGCTTTAAATCAGCTTATCAATCAATTATGTGGGATAACTTTATTGGAATCACATCAAGTATAATGATTAAAAGAAATATTATTTCTGAGGTAGGAGATTTTGATGAATCTTTCCCTGCATTACAAGATTATGAATTTAGTATTCGAATATGTGAAAAATATAGAGTGCAGGGTATTAATGAACCTTTAGTAAATTACAGATATCAACATAATAAATTGCAAGTGTCAATTAATAATAAAAATTTTAAAAATGCATGTTCAATGTTAAAAAATAAATACCCCAAAAGCCTTTTATTAAAATTTGGTTTATGGAAATTAAAAATAAAAAGAAGGATTAAAACATTATATGAATAAAAATATTATGACATTTGATGAATGGGCAATATTAGACAAAGATGAGGGCATGGAACGAGGCCATCATAATTCTGTAGAGCATATGTTTACAATCATTAAAGAAAAAAAATATAAAAACTATTCAGCAATTGATTTTGGATGTGGCAATGGTTGGGTGGTTCAAAAATTTAAAGAATCTTCCTTATGTGAAGATGCGCATGGATTAGACGGTGCACCACATATGATTAAAAAAGCTCAAACAAAAGACCCAAATGGAACATACTTTAATGCTAATATTGAAAATTGGTCTCCAAACCAACGGTATGATATTGTATTTTCAATGGAAACATTATATTATTTTAAATTACCAGGTACTATTATTAATAAAATTTATGATGATGTATTAAATGATGATGGTCTATTTATTATGGGTATTGATCATTATGCTGAAAATACAGAATCTTTAGACTGGGGAAATCAATTTAATTTAAATATCACCACTTTATCAATTCAAGATTGGATGTTATTGTTTGAAAGTGCCGGATTTAAAAAAATTATTTATAAACAAGTAGAACAAAACAAGAATTGGTGTGGCACTCTTATTATTTATGGCATTAAATAGTTACAGATTTTCAATTATGTAAATTCTATTTTCTATTACTAAATGCAATCAAAAAAACCTCCTAATATTAATAGAATGACCGGTACTCTGCCAAATTTATGTGTAATTTCCCAATCAGACTGTGTTGTTGCAGAACCCCACATCATACCTAAAATAACCATTGCCACTCCAGAAAGCCCAATTAATAATCCACCCGTTTTTAATAAGGAGATTTTGTTTACTTTATTTTCAAAAGATTCATTTTTATTTTTACGAAGAAATCTAAGATAAAATAGTCTAATTAATAGTACTATAAAAAATAATTGGACAACCAACATTATAAGCGACACTTAAAAAATTTCCTTTAGATTACTATAAAATTATTCAATATTATAATTGCCTGATTTAATGTCTTGATCAGACGCAATCTCCCAATCTCCATCGCCTACCACATATTTATCCTGTGTGTTTTTAGGTGTAGATTGATTTTTATTTTTAAAGCCTGACACCAAAGTAATATTAAAGGGTTTTGGTAATTTAAATTTTATATTAAATACTAAATAGGGAATTAAGGTAACAAATAATATCCCTAATGCAATGGCAATACCGGAACTATGAAAATAAATCGAGGTTCCTCTTCTAGTGCCAATAGGCTCAATACCATAAATTGCTAATATAGAAATAGCCACTATCAATCCAGATCCAGCTAGTATAGTAAAAAAAGCATTCAGATCTAATGTGTCTGCTATTTTATTCCAGGTCATCCATAATAGAAATGTGCCTAAAATAGAAATAGATGCAAACGCAATATTATTAGATATGTTTAAAAAGAAAAAACAATATCCAACAATTAATATTAATGCGCTCACTATTTTATTTAAATCAATTTTCATAATACTTTGTATTGTGTTTATATTGTAATTTGTGAATATGATTATAAATAAGCAAGAGAGAAATTGAGTGAATAGTAAAAAAATTAATTTGGGTGTTATTGGTGTTGGTTATTTAGGTAAATATCATGTTAAACATTTATCACAATTTGAATGTGTTAATTTAGTAGGTATATATGATATAAATGAAAATTTAATGAATGAAGTTTCAAACCAATATCAGGTGCCAACCGCCCCTTCAATTAATGAATTATATAAAAAGGCAGAAGCAATCTCAATAGTAACCCCAACTAAACAACACTATGAAATTGCCATACAGGCATTGGAAAACAATTGCCACGTATTCATTGAAAAGCCTATATCAAATTCAATAAAATCAGCAGAATTAATACTAAAAAAGAAATTAGAAAAAAAGAAAGTGGTGCATGTGGGGCATATTGAGCGTTTTAATCCAGCATTTAAATCCTTTATGCAACAAATTAGAAAGCCATTATTTTTAGAATGCCATCGGTTGACTAAAATAAATAATCGTAGTATGGATATTTCAGTAGTGGAAGATTTAATGATTCATGATATTGATTTGGTCCTGCAAATGATTAATGTTCCTATAAAAAAAATAATAGCAGATGGTATTAATTTAATATCTAATAATGTGGATTTAGCAAACGTAAAATTAATCTTTGAAAATAGTGCCGTTGCCAATTTAACAGCTAGTAGAATTTCTAATAAGGATATGAGAAAAATTAGAGTTTTTGAAAAACAAAAATACAGTAGCGTCGATTTGTTAAATAAAAATGTAATAGAATATTCAGCATGTAAAAATGAAGAAAAAAAATTAATTTTTAAAAATAAAATTTTACCAGTTAATAATTATGATGCATTAGCTGCTGAGCTAACACATTTTTGTGATTGTATTCTGAAAAATGATATAGAACCCCAAAATATTGAAAATTCTATTAAGGCCCTTGAAGTTGCACAACAAATTAATCTCATTATTCAAAAGAAAGTAATCAAATAAAATGAATGTTTTTATTCTAGCAGGTGAGCCCTCTGGAGATGAATATGGCGCAAAACTAATGCAAGAATTAAAAGCTATTAATTCCAATATTTCATTTTCAGGAATTGGGGGGACTTTAATGGAAAAACAGGGCTTACAATCCATAGCCTCATTAAAGAAGATGTCTGTTATGGGGTTTTTTGAAGTCATTAAAACATTACCTTTTTTCCTGAAATTAGAAAAAAATATTCTAAAAATAATTAAAGAAAAAAAACCAGAAAAAATTATTTTAATTGATTATCCAGGTTTAAACCTTAGGTTAGCCCCTAAAATTAAATCTATTATCAAAACCAAAATTTATTATTATATCAGCCCACAAATATGGGCTTGGAAAGAAAAGCGTATTGAAATAATTAAAAAACATATAGATAAAATGATTGTAATTTTTGAATTTGAAAAAAAATGGTATCAAAAACGAGGTGTTAATGTAGAATATGTGGGACATCCTTTTTTGGATATCTGGGAAAAAAATCAAACTGATGATATTATACAAAAATATAATATTAATATTAAACGGCCAATTTTAACTTTATTTCCTGGAAGCCGTAAACAAGAAATTAAACAACATTTAGAGCTGTTAATCAATACTGCCTTCCAAATTAAACACAAAATACCAGCACTACAAATATTGTTAGGCCTACATCCAAATATTAATTTAAAACAAGAAATGAAAAAAGAGATTATAATTATTAGAGATCAGCCATTAAAGGCATTAGAAATAGGGCATTGTGCTATTGTGGCCTCTGGCACAGCAACTTTACAAGCCGCAATTATGAAAACTCCCACTATTGTAGTTTATAAAATGAATAAACTATCATGGTGTTTAACTCAAAAAATGGTGCAAGTGAATTATGCAAGTATGGCAAACATTATTGCTGAAGAAGAGGTTTTCCCAGAATATTTACAATCAAATGCTAATGTTCATAATCTTAGCAATACTGCATATCAAATATTCAATGATGAAAATTATAAACAAAAATTAACACAAAAAATAGCATTAATAAATAATAAAATTGGATTAAGTGGCGCTTCAAAAAAAGCAGCCTCTTATATTTTAAATAATTAATTATGAAAATATTTTTGTTAAAATGGATTGGCTATCTGAGCTTAAGTTTTTTATATAAAACAAATAAGTTTGAAGTACATGGCATCGAAAATTTAAACTTCGCACAAAAAGAAAATCGCCCTATTATGTTGTGTGTATGGCATGGAAGAATGTTGTATCCTATTTTTTATGTTATCAAAAATAAAATAAAAGCATGGGCAATTGCCAGTCCACATCAAGATGGATATATAATGGCAGAAATATTAAAAAAATGGCATATATCAATTATTAAAGGCTCAAGTAATAAACAGTCAAAAAATGTTGTGCAGCAGATGGAGGAAATATTTAAAACAGATTCTACCGCTATTATTGCCATTACAAACGATGGTCCTAAAGGTCCAAGACATATAGCTAAAAAAACTTCATTAGAAATAGCTAAAAAATATAATGCACAAATTATAACTATTACGGGTGATTCAACAAAAAAATGGATATTAAAAACATGGGATCATTTTTATTTGCCCAAACCATTTGGAAAAATTATTATTAATATTGCCCCTGTATATACATATGTAGAAAATGGTCTGACAGAATCTGTATCAGATTATATGGTTAAACATGAAAGTGAAGTATCAAAAAAAGTATGAAAAAATATTTTTTATATCCTATCACATATATATTTTCAATTATCGTATATATAAGAAATGTTTTATATAATTATAAAATATTTTCAATTACACAGTCGAAAATACCTATAATATCAATCGGCAATATTCAAGTCGGCGGAACAGGCAAAACACCCTTTGTGACATCGTTGAGTAAATTATTACAAATAAATAATATAAGACCTTTAATCATCACTAGGGGCTATAAACGTAATACTTCTAAACAAATTATTTTTACTAATATTAATCAATATACGGTGGAAGAGGTGGGTGATGAACCTTATTATTTTAAAAAAACTTTAACAGAAATTCCCATCATTATTGATAATAACAAAATACATGCAATCCAAAAAGCCAATCAATTACCAAATATAGATTGCATCATTTTAGATGATGGATATCAGTCTAGATATATAAAGCGAGATTTAGATATTGTATTAATAAACACCTGGCATAAAAAAAATAATTTTTGGATGATGCCGTCAGGTAATCTAAGAGAAAAAATTTCTAATTTAAATCGTGCGGATCTCATTTATACAACTAAAGGAATAAAATCTAAAGACTTGTTTTCCCAATATAAAACATATCATTTGGATATTGATTATCAGTTAACTACTTATCATGAAAATAAACTTATTAATTTTGAAACGATTCCAAATAATAAAAATAAAAAAATAATTGCTGTTTCTGGCATAGCAAATCCTTTTCATTTTTTAGAATCGTTAAACAAAAAAAATATTCATTATGACAAAAGCATTAATCTTGCCAATCATTATCAATATGAGATAAATGCACACCCCATTCAGGATGATGAAAATATTATTTATGTTACTACATATAAAGATTTTTTTAAATTACATTTGAAAAAATCAACAGTTTACATATTAGACATGCGCATTAATCTTGATGAAAAACTAATTCTTAAAAAAATTAAAAAAATTATAGAATATGAAGCTGAATAAATGTAATATTTTTCCTAATGGATTAGCTATTCAGTGGGCTGATCAAACAGAAATTTTTATCTTATATAAACAATTAAGGGATGCCTGCCCATGTGCATATTGTTCTGGGGAAACAGATGTGTTCGGTAATATATATATTGGACAAGGAATAAGAAAAACACAATCAGCATATGAAGTGGAAAAAATAGAGCTGGTAGGCCATTATGCAATACGTGTTTTCTGGAAAGATAACCATAACAGTGGTATATATCCCTTTGAATTACTACAAAAATTAAACGATGCATCAACCACAAATTAAATATGTAATATGGGATTGGAATGGAACACTTATTGATGATGCCTGGCTGTTTGTTGATTTAATGAATGATGAATTAAGTGTACGAAATTTGCCAAACATTACCGTTGAGGATTATAGACGTTTTTTTACCTTTCCTGTTAAAAAATATTATGAAGTATTAGGTTTTGATTTTAAAAAAGAAAATTTTAAAGAAGTTGGTTATCGTTTTATTCAAAAATTTAAAAAAAGAAAATTTGAAGCAAAGTTATTTGAAGATAGTGTTTATATTTTAGAATTAATAAAAAAATTAAATATTAAACAATCAATTGTTTCTGCTCAAGAAAACTCGCTTTTAAATCAAACAGTCAAACACTATAAAATTCACCATTATTTTGAAACAATTTCAGGAATTGAACATTATTATGCAGATGAAAAAATAGAATTAGCACAATCTATTAGAACAAAAATTCCATATAAAAATCATGAAATTATGATAGTAGGTGATAGTGTCCATGATTTTGAGGTAGCACAAACATTAGGTGTAAAGTGTGTTTTATTTTCTAAAGGTCACTACTCAAAAAATAGATTAGTAAAGTGTGATTGTCCAATTATTGATAGCCACAGAGAATTAGAAAAAAATTATTTTTCTAAAATTTTAGGATAATCAGAAAAAATTGCATCAGCGTTTACGGTGTAGGCAGTTTGTAGACTTTTCTGATCATTTACAGTATATAAAAATAATTTCATGCCTTTAGATTTAACCCATTTACTAATTTTAATATTTATAGATTCAACATTTGCATGTAAAGAGTAAGGCTGTAAAAGCTTATATACATACCTAGTAACATACCACCCTTCAGATGGATCTTGGGACCATAAAAGACCAATTTTAAATGGGGTCTTCTTTTTTTTAAGCGCTAATAATACAAATGGATTAAAGGATGAAACAATTACATTATCAGATAAATTATATTTTATTAATATATCGATAATTTGTGTGAGCAATTTGTTATGCAAAATATTCTGAGATTTAATTTCAATATTAATAAGCTTGTCATTAGGACACATTTGAATTACTTCTTCAAAAGTGGGAATGTGATAATTTAAATTAAAGGCTCTTAATTCTTGAAAAGTTAAATCAGAAATTTTGTATTTTTTTTGATTATATTCCATATCAAAATCATGATAAACAATTAATTGCTTATCCTTTGTATGTTGTACATCAAATTCTAATCCATCTACATTATAAAGCAGAGCTTTTTTAAAGGATTCAATTGTATTCTCATGCTCCATTGAGGGAGCTCCCCTATGACCTATTACTAACATAATTATAAATTATATATTAT
>CETH01065011.1_pt1 | contig 18000 bp, 20 predicted proteins | sample 361461 | NCBI WGS metagenome assembly CETH01 (sample SAMEA2622695, study PRJEB7988) | marine metagenome | isolation source: saline water (ENVO:00002010), including
AATGGAAAATTGAGGAACAATACAAAAAAAATAAAAAAAATAAAAATGATGTACCTATTATTGAGTTTCGTAAAGAATGCAGAGATTTTGCTAGTAAATGGATTGATATTCATAAAAGTCAATTTAAAAGACTTGGAGTAATTGGAGATTGGGAAAATTATTACTCAACAATGAGTTTTGATGCAGAGGCTCAAATTGTAAGAGAGCTCGGTAAGTTTTTAAAAGAAGGAAGTTTGTACAAAGGATATAAACCTGTTTTATGGTCAACAGTTGAAAAAACTGCTTTAGCAGATGCTGAAGTTGAATATCAAGATCACGTATCAGATACAATTTATACAGCCTTTCCAATTAAAAGTTCAAACATAAAAGAAATTATTGGATCTAATATTGTTATTTGGACAACTACACCGTGGACAATACCTGCAAACAAAGCCTTGGCATACAATCAAAGTTTAGATTATGTCTTGTGTGAGATAGATGATAAAGATAAATTACAAAATGATAAAATTGTAATTGCGAAAGAGCTTTTGGCATCTGTTTCAAAAGATACAGCAAACAAAATTAATATAATTTCTGAATTCAAAGGAAAAGAATTTGATGGAACTATTTGTAGTCATCCATTTCATAAAATTGGTTATGATTATGATGTTCCGATGTTAGAGGCAAGATTTGTAACAACTGAGCAAGGAACAGGAATTGTACACTGTGCGCCAAGTCATGGGCCTGATGACTTTAATTTATGTATCAATAATGGAATTAAAGCAGTTGAAACAGTTGATGATGATGGAAGATATACAAAACATATTCCTATATTTCATGGAACTCATATTTTTAAAGCAAATGGAATTGTAATCGAGAAACTGAGAGAGCAAAAAAGTCTTTTATGTAATAGCAAACTTACTCATTCATATCCTCATTCATGGAGATCTAAAGCTCCACTAGTTCATAGAGCAACTCCTCAATGGTTCATCTCAATGGAAAGTCATAATTTAAGAGATATAGCGCTTAAAGCAATAGATAATACAACTTTTTATCCAAGCAAAGGAAAAGAAAGAATTAAATCAATGATAGAAACCAGACCAGATTGGTGTGTATCCCGACAAAGAGTCTGGGGAGTACCTCTTCCAATATTTATTTCAAAAAAAACTGGTAAAATTTTAATTGATGAGGAGGTTTTTGAAAATATTGCAAAAATTTATGAAGAAGAAGGTTCAGATTGTTGGTTTGAAAAAGATTTTCAGAGACTTCTTGGAAATAAATATAAAGCACAAGATTTTGATAAGACAACTGATATTGTAGAAGTCTGGTTTGATAGTGGCTCTACGCACTCTTTTGTATTGGAAAAAAGAAAAGATTTAAAATGGCCTGCATCAATGTATTTAGAGGGCTCAGATCAACATAGGGGGTGGTTTCATTCTTCGTTACTTGAGTCTTGCGGTACAAGAGGAAGAGCACCATTTGAAAGTATTTTATCACATGGGTTTGTTGTAGATGGCAAAGGACTTAAAATGTCCAAATCTACTGGAAATGTAATTGCACCTGAAGATATATTAAAGAAATATGGTGCCGATATACTTAGAATTTGGGTTGCTTCGTCTAATTATGCTGAAGATTTAAGAATTGATTATTCAATCTTAGATCAGCATTCAGAGTCTTACAGAAAAATCAGAAATACATTTAGATATCTTTTGGGAAACATACAAGATGAATATTCAAAAGTAGATTTTGATAAAGTTGATTTAAATAATATTCCTGAGTTAGAGAAGTATATGCTTCATAGATTGTATATGATAAATAAAGATTTTAATGAATACTTTAAGTCTTATAACTTTCATAATTTGTATAAAGAGTTACTAAATTTTTGTACTGTAGAGTTATCAGCATTCTATTTTGATATAAGAAAAGACCTTCTATATTGTGATCCTAAAGATTCCAAAAAACGTTCTGATTGTATTTTTATATTAAAAGTAATTTTAGAGTGTTTGTTAAAATGGTTCGCACCTATTTTGTCGTTTACTACAGAAGAAATTTATCATTTAATCTCAAAAGAAGACGAAGAAGGAAGCATACATTTACAAAAATTTGTACAAATCCCTGAAGAGTGGAAAAATGAGCAATTAAATAATAAGTGGGAAAAGATAAAATTAATAAGGGATGAAGCAAATATTAGTATTGAAAGCAAAAGAGCTGAAAAAATCATTGGCTCAAGTCTAGAAGCAAATATTGAAATAAAAATAAAAAATCAAGAGATATATAAATTAGCTAAGAGCCAAGATTTTTCTGAAATTTGTATAACTTCTTTTGCTTCAATTTCGAATGATAATAATTTAGAAAAAGAAATTGAAGTAATTAGTTCTAAAGCTGTCGGAAATAAATGTCCAGTTTGTTGGAAAATTAGCAAAAATATATGTGAGAAACATGGACATCTCAGTGTTCAATGAAAAATGCAAATATAAAAAAAATAGTAATTAGTATTTTTATTTTACTTAGCATTTTTCTATTTGACAGAATATCTAAAATATTAATTTTGAATATATTAGAAGATACAGGCAGAGTTGATATTTATATAAATTCTTTTCTAAACTTTTTTTTGGTTTGGAATAAGGGAATAGGTTTTGGATTATTATCTTCAGATCAAGTGTATTTTTATAATATAGTGACAGCATTAATTATTTTTATAAATTTTGTAATTATTTACTTATTATTTGTAGAAAAAGGATTAAAGTTTTATTTTTTTTTAGTAATTTTAGGAGGCTCACTAGGCAATTTATTTGACAGAGTTTACTATAGTGCTGTCCCAGATTTTATTGACTTAAATTACAATGGATATCATTGGTTTATTTTTAATGTTGCAGATATATTCATAACAATTGGAATTATTTTGCTTATTTTAGAAGAATTTATAAGTTATAAAAAACCAAATGAATAAATTCATTAAAATAAACAAATTAATATTATTATTCTTATTTCTATATTCTTGTGGCTCTGTAGGAGAGGCTCTACAAGGAAAAAAAAGATCTGATCAGGGTGATGAATTTTTAATTGATAAGAAAAACCCATTAGCTATGCCACCTGATTATGATAAGTTGCCAACTCCAGGTGAAGCAAATATTAAATCTTTAAAAAATATCGAAAGCGAACAAACAAATATAAAAGATTTGCTAAAAAAAAATAATGATAATGAAAATACCTATTCTTCAGATGAACCAACAACTATTGAAAATTCAATATTAAAAAAAATTAGATAAAGATATGTTTTCTAAAAACATTATTTTTAAAAATTTCCAAAAGAGAAAATCTAAAGATTTTAAAAAAATAAACAAAATTTTAAAAAAAGAGTTGATAGTTAGTTCCTCCTTATTTAATTCATTTACAACTAAATATAAATATAGTTTCAAAAAAAAGAAAATTAACAAGTTTAAAAATTATCAATATATTAATTTCATTGGTATGGGCGGATCAATATTAGGTACCGAGGCAATCTATGATTTTCTAAAATTTAAAATCAAAAAAAAAATAAGTTTCTATAATAATTTAAATAACCAGATTAAATTAGAAAAAAATAAAAAAACAATTAATTTAATTATTTCAAAATCAGGCAATACACTTGAGACTATTTCAAATTTTAATTTAATTTTAAAATCACAAAAAAAAAACAAAAATATAGTAATTACAGAGAATAAATCTAGTTTTTTAATGTTGTTAGCAAAAAAATTAAAAGCAGAAATTATTGAACATAAAAATTTTATAGGCGGAAGGTATTCTGTGTTATCAGAAGTGGGTATGTTACCTGCCCAGTTATTTGGTCTTAATGAAGCGAAATTTAAAAAATTCAACAATTTAATCAAAAATAAATCTTTCCTTAATAATTTAATCAACAATGTAAGCTTTATATTTGCCTATTCCTTAAAAGGAAAAAATAATTCTGTAATTTTAAATTATGACGAGAGTTCAGAAAATTTATTAAAATGGTATCAGCAACTGACGGCAGAAAGTCTTGGTAAAAAAAATAAAGGTATTTTTCCTATAATATCTTCGATGCCTAAAGACAATCACAGCTTACTCCAACTTTATTTAGATGGTCCCAAAAATAATTTTTTTACATTTTTTGGAGTTATAGAAAAGAAATCTAATAAATTAGAAAATAGAAATTTATTTGGTAAATTTAATACCTTAAGAAATAAAAATTTGAACCAGATAATTCAAGCTCAAAGACAGGCAACTCAAATGGTTTTTAAGAAAAAAAAAATACCATTCAGAAGTTTTGAAGTTCTAAAAAGAAATGAAGAAGTTATTGGTGAAATGTTTTCTTTTTTTGTATTAGAAACAATATTGTTAGGAAGATTAATGGAGATAAATCCCTTTAATCAACCAGCAGTTGAGATAATAAAAACTGAAACATCTAAAATACTTATTTAGATAAATTTACAAAAGAATATTTTTGATAAACCGTAATTTTTTTCCTCTACGATGTTTAAATATTGTGAAATATTATCATCTGATTTCTTATTACGATGAATAATTAATAAGGAATTTTCATCAGTAATTTTTAATCTAATTATTTGATCAATTAATACTTTAATATCTTTATCTTTAAATGGAGGATCTAAAAATATTATGTTAAATATGTCTACATTTAAGCTAGAATTTTCTAAATCATAGGCACTATAATTATAAACATTACTTTTATTTTCTAATTTTAAGTTTACGATATTTTGTTTTAGGATTTTCAATGAATTTATGTAATTTTCAAAAAAAACCACATTATTCGCTCCCCTAGATAAACATTCAATTCCAAAAGATCCTGTGCCAGAAAATAAATCTAGAACTTTCGAGTCCTTTATTTTTGCAGATACCTTAGGAGAATGATTTATAATGTTAAAAATTGACTCTCTTACCATGTCTTTTAATGGTCTAGTTGATTTATCTAATGGTATTAACAGCTTTTTCCCCTTTAGGTCTCCTGAAATAATTCTCATTTATCTATAATTCGGTATCCAATATCTTTTCTATAAAATCCATTTTCCCAATTTAAAATTTCAATTTCTTTAATTATATCGTCTCTTGAATTCTTGTAATTATCCGAGATACTTACAAAATTAAGAACTCGACCTCCTGTTGCATAAATTTTATTATCAAAATAATCTGTACCAGCATGATATACAAAAGTTTTATTATCTTTTGTTAACTTCTCTAAATTAAAAATCTCTAAGTTTTTTTTATATTTTTCTGGATATCCTTTAGAACACAATACGACACACATACTTTTTTTATTTTTCCATTTTATAATTTGATTTTCTAAGTTTCCTTCACAGCATGATATAATTAAATCTAAGAGATCAGACTCTAATAAAGGCAAAATAGTTTGACATTCTGGATCTCCCATTCTTACATTGTATTCAACAAGATATGGATTGTTATTTTTTATCATAAGACCAACATATAAAAATCCTTTATATATGTGTCCCATGCTCTTAATTGCAGTAAATGTCGGTTTTATAATGTTTTCAATAATTTTTAATTCCAACTTTTCATTTATTAATCCAGAGGGAGAATACGCGCCCATTCCTCCTGTATTTTTGCCTTTATCGCCTTCGCCCACTCTTTTGTGATCTTGGGCAGTATTAAATTTTTTAAATGTTTTTCCATCTGTTATAACAAAGAAACTCATTTCTTCCCCATCTAAGAACTCTTCAATAAGAACCTGTTTTGCTTTCCCAAATTTTCCATTAAATATTTCATCTACAGCATTTTTTGCACTTTTAGTATCTTCGCATATATAAACACCTTTACCTCCTGCCAGTCCATCTGCCTTTACGACGATTGGCTTAGCTGAATTTTCTAAATATTTGTAAGCATCTTCATTAGAGTTAAAAATTCCAAATTTTGCAGTTGGTATATTATATTCCTCACATATTTTTTTTGTAAATATTTTAGAACCTTCAAGTTGTGAAGAAATTTTATTTGGACCAAAAACTTTAACCTTCTTATTTGCAAGGAAGTCTACAACTCCATTGACAAGAGGTTTTTCTGGACCAACAATTACCAAATCAATTTTTTTATCTTCTATAAATTTTCCTAATTCTGCAAAATTATCAATGTTTAAATTAATATTTTCTGCAATATTTTTTGTACCAGCGTTACCAGGTAAACAATATAATTTATTAATTTTTGCTGATTTTGAAATTTTATCAGCAATGGCATGTTCTCTCCCGCCATTTCCAAGAATTGCAATTTTCATATATTTAAATATATATCCTATAAATCATGATGAAGTTAGCTAAATTAAAATATCTTCCTAATAATTTTGAAATTATTCAAGATGGGGATCATGTGATCTGTGCAGTATCGGGAAAGAAAATACCTTTAGAAAATTTAAATTATTGGAATGTAGAAGATCAAGAAGCTTATTATTCTTATATTGAAGCTTCAATTAAAAAAAAAAATTATTAAATAATAATTATTTTTTCCATCTGTCATGAGTCCAAATCCATTGATCAGGATTTCTCAATATCATTTTCTCCAAGATTTTATTTAAATGTTCAGAAATTTCCTTTTGAGATTTGTTTGAATTAATTGAAATTGGTTGAGAAACATACATTTTAAAATGATATTTTTGATATCTTTCAATATATATAGGAACTAAGTCACATTTATATTTTTTTATAATTTGTGCAGGTATTGTAGTTGTTGATGCCAAATCTCCAAAAAAATTTATTTTAATTCCCTGAGTAACTCTTTGATCGATCATTAATGCTATCGAATTTCCTTTTTTTAAATTTTCTAAAATTTGTCTTGTTCCAGATCTACCTTTTTTTATTTGATTTTTACAAATATAATTAGTTCTGATGTGCTCCATAGTTTTATTTAAAAAAATATTATTTAATGGTCTATAAATCGCAGCTAGACTTATGCCTGACTTTTCAATTTGCATAGCCATTAGTTCAAAATTACTAAAATGACCTGAAATAAATACCACAGGTTTTTTTTTCTTTTTAATTTGATCTAAATTATATTCTCCATCAATTTCAATATATTTTGATAAATTATTTTTTCTAAAATCTTTTAAATACGGATACTCAGCAAATATTCTTCCATAATTTCCCAGAACATTTTCTGCAAATTCTATATTTGATATATTAATTGAAATTTTAGACTTTTGAAGATTCATAATTATTGAATTTTTCTTTCTAAAAATATTACCGAATGTTTTTCCAATATAAAAACCAAGATCAGATGATGATTTGTATCCTAATATTTTAAATATTATAAAAAAAAATCTAACCAAGATATATTCAAGAAAATAAATTATTTTTTTCATATTTTTTCTTTTAGAAAATTAATAAATTTTTTTTTGTTTTTAATTTTTAATTTAATTTTCAAATATTTTATATTTTTTTTATTTTTTTTAAGTCTTTTGAAATCTTTTTCAGTAGTTATAATTTCCAATTTATTAGCTGTTGCAATTCTTTTAATTTCATTAATTTCTTCATTTTTAAAGCTATGGTGATCTGGAAATATAATTGTTTCAGATACATTAAATTTATGTTTTTTTAGTGTATTAAAAAATTCTTCTGGATTTCCAATACCACAAAAACATAGATATTTTTTATTTCTATTAAATTGCTGAAGATTTACTGGATCATAAGTTGAATAAAAAATATTTTTATTTACCTTTCTTAAAATTTCAAGAAGCTTTTTATTTTTCCTCTCTCCGTTTAGAAATATTGCGCTATAATTTTTTAAAGACGAAATATTCTCTCTTAAAGGTCCAGCTGGCAATAGGAAACCGTTACCAATCCCATAAGTAGTGTTAAAACAAGCAATAGAAACATTGTACTTTATTTTTTTCTCTTGTAATCCATCATCTAAAATAGCTAAATTATATTTTTCTTTGTTAGATGCCTTTAATAAACTAATATTTCTATCTTTTTCATTTAATAAACTTCCTTGTGATTTTAGCAATTCATTTTCATCAGATTGGTAATCATATTTCTTTTTTATAAATACTGTTTTGTATTCATTTTTTAAAATATTATTTATTTCAATACAAAGAGATGTCTTTCCAGTTCCACCAACATATATATTACCCACACAAACAGTTTTAATTTTATATTTTGTTTTTTTTAAAAAATTTTTTATAAAATTTATAAAGAATGTTAATAGTGAAAATGGAATTAGAATAAATGAAATCGGGTTTATATCATTCCAAAACTTAGGTTTTTTTAATTTCATTAAATAAATTTTCTTATTTCAGATAAATTTTTATTTACAATTGTATTACCTAATAAATTTAATTTTCTATTTGCTTTTTTATTTTTTATAAAGTTGATTTTTTTAATAAAAATATTTTTTATATCTTTTACTGATTTAATTTTATTTGCAATTTTTAAATTTTCTAACATTTGGTAAACTTCTTTAAAATTATCTATGTGAGGGCCAGTTAAAATATAGTTTCCTTCTCTTGCTGGTTCCAATGGATTTTGTCCTCCATGAGAAATTAAAGACCCACCTACAAATGTTAGTTTAGAAAGTGAATAGAATTTAGAAGCTTCACCATATGTGTCAACTATATATATATCTGTATTCTTTTTTAACTTTCTTGATGAAGTGTGTAATTGTGATTTTAAACCAATCCTAGATAATTCATCTATAATTTGTTGTTTTCTATTTATGTGCCTAGGTATAATAATGGTCAATAAATTTTTATTTTCTAATTTTAATTCCTTGTGAACTCTTCCAATAAAAAGTTCCTCATCTTGATGTGTGCTTGCTGCACACCATATTGTTCTTTTCAAAAATTTTTTCTTTAACGATGTTCTGTTATATTTAGATTGTAAATATCCATAAAATTTTAAATTTCCTGCTGTTTTAATATTTTTTGTTCCAAGTAATCTTAAGTATTTTTTTGTTTCTACATTTTGAGGTAATGCAATAGTTATCTTGTTAAATATTTTTTTTGCAAAATTAGGAAAATATCTCCATCTTTTAAAAGATTTATTTGTAATTCTGGCATTGAGAAGTATTAGAGGAATGTTATTTTTGTGTAAATTATTGTACATATTTGGCCAGATCTCAGAGTCAACAAATATAGCAATTTTTGGTTTCCAATAATTGATAAATATTTTTGTCAAAATATTTAAATCATATGGAAAATACTGATGTGATGTTTTTTTAAATTTATATTTTGAAATAATATATGATGAACTTGTTGTTGATGAGGTAATTAAAATTTTTTTTATATTTTTGTCCTTCTCAAATTCTTTTATAAGAGGTATTATACTTAAAATTTCGCCAACACTTGCACCATGAAACCAAATTATTTCGTTAAAAATATTATTCTTTTTTGAAAAAATACAAAATTTTTCTTTAAATCTTAGTCTATCTTCTTTTCCAAAAAAAATTCTAATTATTATGAAAAGAGGTGATATCAATACAAGACATATAAGAAAAATATTGTAAATAATTAACATTAGCTTTTATTAATTTGCTTATTATAAAAATTTTTATAAGTTTCAGATTTTTCTAAAAGCTCATCATGATTACCTGTATCAATGACATTACCCGCATCCATTACATAAATTTTATTTGAATTTAAAATTGTTGAAAGTCTGTGGGCTATAACCACAGTTGTTTTATTTAAAATTAATTTATCTAGTGCCTTTTGAATTTTTTCTTCAGTTTCAGAGTCTAGTGATGATGTTGCTTCATCTAAAAGAATAATTTTACTATCTTTTAGAAATGCTCTGGCAATTGAAAGTCTTTGTTTTTCACCTCCTGATAGTCTAACACCATTTTCTCCAATCATTGTTTGATATTTATTTTCAAGCTTTTCGATGAAATCTATGCACATTGATTGTTTCGCAGCATTATAAATTTCCTCATCCGAAGCATCCGGTTTTGCATATTTTATATTATTAAAAATTGTGTCATCAAATAGAGTTACATTTTGATCTACAATTGATATTTCTTTTCTTAAGGAGAATAAGTTAACATTTTTAATATTCTGTCCATCTATTTCCAAAATGCCTGACTTTGGGTCATATATTCTCGGAATTAGGCTTAATAATGAAGATTTACCAGATCCACTTTGACCAACCAAGGCAGTCATTTTTTTTCCATTTATTTTAATGTTTATATTTTTTAGTACCTTATTTTCTAAATTAGAAGTGTAATAAAAGTTAATATTCTTAAATTCTATATCTCCATTTTTAAAATTAATTTTTGGTTTTTCATTATTTGTTTCAATCAAATTTTTTATGTCTACAATTGGAAGAATTCTTTTACCTGCAGACAAACCTTGTCCAATTCCCACATTAATTGTTGCGAGTGATTTGACAGGCTGATAAGCCAACATCATTGCTGCTAAAAAAGAAAAAAAATTATTTAAACTTAATTGGTCATTCATTATCAATTTACCCGAATAAAAAATTAATAAAGCAATCATAATCCCTGTAAGAATTTCCATGATTGGTGTTGCTCTAATGAAAACTGTTGAAATTTTTATAGATTTATCTTTTAAATCATTAACAAATTTTTCTGATCTATCCTCTTCGAACTTTTCTCTTTGAAAAATTTTTATTATTTTATGATTTTTGAATAAATCAATTAAATATTTATTTAGATCTCCTGATTTTTCTTGAGCTTCAGTGGTTACTTTGCTCATCCTTTTACCTAATCTTTTTGCAGTAATTGAGGCTAAAGGAATCATTATTATAGCAATTAATGATAACTTCCAATTTTGAAGAAACATTACCGTGAGAAGTCCAATCAATGTAAGGCCATCTTTAAAAAAATTTAAAAATGATGTGCTAAGCATCATTGTAATTTGATTTACATCAAAGTTTAAATTTGAAATATATTTTCCTGTATGTTTATTTTCTATATACTCTGTATCAGCCTTGATGAAAGATGTTAGCATATTCATCTGTATTTTTTTCTTAACTTCTTCTGCAACATTTATCATTAAGACTTTTGCCATATAAAGTGAAATACCTTTAGTAGCAAATGCAATGATTATAAAAAAAGGAATCAATAATAATAAACTTTGATCTTTATTTAAAAAAATTTTATCTATCGCTGGATCTAATAGCCATGCAGTTGCAGATGTACTTGCTGCAACTAATATTGAAAAAAAAACAGCTAATAATATTTTATTTATGTATTTTTTTGTATAGTCTTTGTATAATCTCTTTAATATTTCAATATTTTTCATCTTAAATTATTTTTCCTAATAAAATGTTTAAAAATACAATTAATCCCAAAATATTATTACTCTTAAATTTTTTAAGACATTTATTTGGGTCAATAATGTTAAGATTTTTAATTTGATAAAGTGCTAAATGAAAAAATGTAACAACCAATGATAAGAAATAAATTAATTTAAAGTTCATAAATATACCCACTGTTACTAAAGAGATAAAAAAAATTAAGTAGCATATTGAAATAAATAGTTTTGGGTTTTTTTTAAATTTTATTGAGGTAGATTTAACTCCTATAATCTCATCATCTTTTATATCTTGATATCCATATATAGTGTCGTAACCCAGTGTCCAAAATATGGCTCCAAAATAAAATAATATTGGAATTACAGATATACTATTATTTATTGAAATCCACGCTAGTACTAGACCATAATTAAAAGTTATTCCTAAAAATAGTTGAGGCCAATAAGTGAATCTTTTCATTAAAGGATATGTGAATGCCAAAGGCATTGATAAAAGTGCCATTAAAATTGTAAATTTATTGAAATTTATTAAAACTAAAAAAGCCAAACTACATAATATGATAGAATAAACAATTCCTAATCTCACTGAAACTTTTTCAGATGCAATTGGTCTATTTTTGGTTCTCTCAACTTTTTTGTCAAAATTTTTATCTACAATATCATTCACAATACAGCCTGCTGATCTCATCAATATTGAACCCAAAAGAAATAATAATGAATAAAAATAAAATATTTTTAAATCTGAGTTAAAGTTAAAAGATATTGTTAATCCCCAAAGACATGGCCAAAACAAAAGCATGTATCCAATCGGTCTATTTAGCCTTGTAAGTTCAACGAATAATTTAATGTTTTCCATAATAATTTACTTGTAAATAACAAAGGGGAGTCACATAATCAAATTGATTCGCATGAATATAGATTACACCGTTACTGCATTAATGTTTCCAGCTATACCTTTAATAATGAGCGTATATAGTAATCGTTTTCATACTCTTAGTGGTTTGATTAGAAAGATCCACGATGAATATGTTTTTGAAAAACACACCCCACCAGAGTGGAAAGATCAACTCATTAATTTAAATAGTCGGATTGGAGTATTAAAGTTTGCTATTATGTTAGCAGCATTTGGCTTTTTATTTAATATGCTTACTGTTTTTGCTCTTTATTTAGAAAGTTTAATTATTGCTAGAATTATATTTGGATCTTGTTGTATGTCTATGATGATTTCAATAATATTTTTTATAAGAGAGATACAAATTTCCACAAAAGCGTTAAAACTTCACTTATCTGATATGGACGTACAGTTTAAGGAATAATTACAGCTGGACCTATTATTTTTCTATCTTCTAAATCTTTATGAGCTTGTACAACGTTTTCCAATTTATATTTTTTAAAGATTTCAATCTTAACATTTCCAGATAAAATTTGTTTAAATAACATATCAGCAGCCTCTTGAATTTCTTCGCTATTAGTAAAGTATTGATTCATTGCCGGTCTTACAAAATATATACCTTTTGGTTGCAAAGACTTTGATACATTTATTGGATCAAGAGCACCAGATGCATTGCCAAATGAAACCATCGTGCCTCTTAATTTTAAACACTCAATAGACTTGTCAAATGTTGATTTACCTACGCCATCATAAACAACTGAAACACCTTTTTGATCTGTTATTTCCATAACTTTTTTTGCAAAGTCTTCCTTAGAATAATTAATTACTTCATGGCATCCATTTTTTTTTGCTATTTCTATTTTTTCATCACTTCCAACAGTTCCAATAACTTTTAATCCCAAACTTTTTGCCCACTGACAAAAGAATTGTCCAACTCCTCCAGCCGCTGCATGAAATAATACTGTTTCGCCTTCTTTTGGGACATATGTTTTGTGTAATAAATAAAAAGTTGTCATTCCTTTTGTCATTCCACTTGAAATAATTTCTAGGTTAATTTCATTAGGGACTTTAACTATATTTTTTGAGGAGTAATTTCTATGAGTTGAGTAGGCACCTAATGGAGCTGCAGCATATGCCACTTTATCCCCAACTGAAAAATTTGATACATTTGAACCAACTTGTTTAATTATTCCTGCTGCTTCCAAACCAATCCCAGTTGGTAATTGAAGAGGGTACAAACCTGACCTGTGGTATGTATCAATATAATTTAACCCAATAGATACATGCTCAATTTGAACTTCATCTGCGCTAGGTTTTTCTAGATTTACATTTTCTAGTTTTAGAACTTCGGGGCCACCTGTATTTGTTATTTTAATTGATTTCATTTTTACAATTGTAATTTTATTTTACAAATGTACCTTTATGGTAATCCTCGACTGCTTGCAAGATTTCTTGTTTAGTATTCATAACGAATGGCCCTCCTCTTGCAATTTGTTCACCTATAGGTTTTCCAGATATTAGAAGGAACTTTGCATTAGTAGATCCATAAACCTTAAGTTTTTCTCCTTTTTCTAATAGGATTAGTTTTGAATTTTCAACCTTTGCATGTTTTTGATTTCCAATTTTTATTTCTCCATTTATTAAATAAATGAAGGAATTATGTGTTAATGGTAAATTAAAATTAAATTTTTTATCTTTATTTAATTCTACATCAAAATAAATAGGTTCAACATTGTGTCTTTTTACAGGCCCTTCAGCTTTTTCAAACTTACCAGCTATTACTTTGACTATTTTCTCTTCATCTTGATGAGATTGCATTTGCTTTGCATCAATATAAATATAATCTGGTTTACTCATTTTTAGTTTTGCTGGCATATTTAGCCATAATTGGAAACCGTGAAGAGTTCCATCTGTCATCGCTGGCATCTCAGAATGAATAATACCACTTCCAGTTTTCATCCACTGTACATCACCAGATTTCATTTTACCTTTTGCTCCCGTACTATCTTCATGTTCAAATTCTCCTTGAAGCATATAAGTTACAGTCTCAATACCTCTGTGTGGATGTGGAGGAAAACCTCCAATATAATCTTCCTTACTATCAGAACCGAATTCATCTAACATTAAAAAAGGATCGTAGTAGTTAGGATCAACTCCAATACTTCTTTTTAATTTTACGCCAGCACCATCGGAAGCTAGCATAGGCTCAATTATCTTTTTTACCTCAATATCAGACATATTATTTTATTTTGAAAATTTTTTATCTAAACTAAAATCTTTAGTTCCATTTATAAATATAAATATAAATCCACCAGCTAATGCTATATTTTTTAGAAAAGATGTAAGTTGCATCTGATCTGAAAATTCATTGTGAAATATTACAGCTGTCGCAATACAAAATATACTCAAAAGACCTGCAGCAATTTTTGCTTTATAGCCTATCATGATTAGCAATGGTGCAACTATCTCTATTATTATTGCTGGTATAATTAATATTCCAGGTATTCCAAAACTTTCCATCCATCCAATGGTTCCATCATAATTACCAATTTTAAAAAAACCATTAATAATAAAAAGTGCTGAGATTGAAATTCTGGCGAGAAGATCTAATATATTTATCATGGACATTAGAATAATTACTTACCTACACAATATCAAGTAGCTGTTTAAGATTATTTATCTGATTCTTCGGAAAATAATCTAAATTATCAAATACAGTTTTATTTCTATTAACCCAAATAGCATTAAAACCATAATTACCACCTCCAGAAACATCCCATGTATTTGCACTCAGAAAAGCAACTTCATCTTTTTTTATTTTGTATTTTTTAATTGGAATATCATAAACTTTTGAAACTGGTTTAAAAATACCTACTTCCTCTACTGAAAAAATATTGTCAAAAGTATCTTTAAGATCATTTTTGCTCACGAGCTCATCTAGAAGAGATGATGTACCGTTTGAAAGTATTGATAACTTATAATTTTTTTCTTTTAAAGAGTTTAAAGTTTCTTTTACTTCTGGATAAGGTGATAGAATTTTATAAAGGTTTAATAATTCAATCTTCATATTTGGGTTTATATCAAAAACTTTCATTGATTTATCAAGGCTATCTTCTGTTATTTTCCAAAAATCTTTGTGTCTATTCATTAAACTTCTTAGCCAAGTATATTCTAATTGTGTGGTTCTCCAATAATTCGAAAAACTTTCCCATTTATTACCAATTTTATCTTTACACCTTTCTGCTGCAGAATTGACATCAAATAAAGTTCCATAAGCATCGAAAATTATTGCTTTAATTTTTTTCATAAATTACTTTCTTAAAATGAGTAATATTAGAATATTTTTCCCTGAAAGTTTATCTCTTAATTTACATTCCTACCTTGAAAAACCACAATCACATTATTTAACTAAAGTCATGAGAGTAAAAATAGGCGAAAATTTTTCTTTGTTTAATAAAACTGGTGAATGGTTAGCTAAAATTAATAACATAAATAATGGTCGAGTAGAATTTAGCATTCATCAACAACTTAGAAAAAAAGAAAACCCCATAGATATTTGGTTAGCATTTTCACCATTAAAAACAAATTATTCTACATTTATGATCCAGAAAGCAACAGAATTGGGAGTTACAAAATTTTTTCCAATTATTTTTGACAGAACTATAGTTAGAAAAATTAATTTTGAAAGAATTGAAAAAATAATAGTAGAGGCAACTGAACAATCAAATAGAATAAGTCCTCCTATTTTAGAAAAAGCTCAAAACTTAAAAAGCTTTTTAAAAAAAAAAGAAAACAAAATTAATTTAATCTTTACTGATCTAAATACTAAAAAAAAAAAAATTGAATTAAATAAAAATAATAATAAACCTTTGTGTATTATAATTGGACCTGAAGGTGATTTTTCAGAAAATGAAAGAGATCTTATTTTAAATTTTAAAGATGTAAAATCAGTTAAGATTAATGAGAATATACTGAGGTCTGAGACAGCAATAATATCATCAATATCAATACTGAGTTATATTATTAATCTATAAATACTTGTTAATTAATCTAATGGACTTTTTAATGTCATCTCTATGAGAAATTTTAGCAATATATTTTCCGTCTTTCAAAAGTATAACCGGTGAGCTATGATCAATGTTATAATCTCCGTTTTCAAAAAATATTTTTTGACTAATTATTCCCCACGACTGAGACAATAAAAATATTTCACCTGGATCTCCAGTGATACCTACGAAATCATTGTCAAAGTTACTTAAATACTCTTTTACAACTTCTGGAGTATCTCTTTTCGGATCAACACTTATAAAAAAAACTTTTAAATTTTTTTTTTTATTTTTTTTGATTCTATTCATCGCAATATCCATTTTATTCAATGTCATTGGACACACATCTGGGCAATTAGTAAATCCAAAAAAAATTGCGGTTAAAGGACCATCAAAAGACTTTTGTGTAATTATATTATTATTCATATCCTTTAGCTGAAAATCAGAACCTTTAAATGCTGCGACTGCTTGGTCTTTTTGCTCTTTCATATTAAGAAATACAGGGAGCATTAAAAATAAGAATATTGATAAACAACCAGCTAATACTGCAATTGATGTTTTTAATTTCATTATTGTAAATTTATTTATTCGGACTATATAAAGAATATGTCTATGATAAAGAAAATATTTGGCGCATTAACTGAAAAACCTTGGGAGCAAAGCCAAGCAGTAATAGACAGCGGCCACTCAGGTAAAACGTTTGATATTTCAAATCAGATGTCTGCTGTAATTATAATATTTGGAGTAAGCACAACTTTATTTAGTTTAATATTCACTGGATATCTTTATTCTTTACCGCCCGAGCAGGATACAACTTTTATTCTTAAGACAAATTTACTTTGGATAAATACACTTGTGTTAATTTTAGTAACAGTCTTCTTTAATCGTATAAGCAAAGATTTAAAAAATGGAGTTACTAATTCGATTAAAAAAAATTTAATTTATGTTGGAGGTTTAAGTTATATATTTTTATTTCTTCAACTAACTTTATGGTATCAACTTATGGAAAGTGGAAATTTCGTTTCAACCAATACTTACTTTTCATCTTATTATTTTTTTACTGCTTTGCATGGTGTTCATTTATTAGGAGGACTATTTTTTTGGGGCAAGGTAACATCAAAAATTTTTAAATTAGATGAGAAACAATATAAAAATGAAGAGAAAAGTATTAATGCTCTATCCTTATACTGGTTATTTTTATTTATAGTATGGTTGGTTTTCTTTACTATAATGTTTGCTTACAATGATACTGTAATCGAATTTTGTAAATCTTTGATTGCCTAAAAAATTTCTAAAGAAACAAAACCATAACGGAACCAAATATTGCTATAACTATAAGAAGTATATTAACTGATCTTAAATACCTTTTCGTTTCAGGTTTAGTCTCACCCTTTGAAAATCTCCCAGCACCTATTGCTATTACAAGATAGAAGACTAAAACTAAGAGTAAAATAGTTATTAAAATTCCAATTTTTCCGAGCATAAATATATTGATTATATTAGTATAAATAATATGTTTTATGACATTTTGTCATAGGTATTTATATAATTATTATTCTATACAAGCGATATGCATGCGGGAATTATATTTTTATTGGTAATAGTAGGTTCAGTATTATTCCATATTTTTACACCTTGGTACTGGACTGACATTGCATCAAATTGGTCAGGAATGGATGACACAATTACCTTAACCTTCTGGGTTGGAGGTGGAGTGTTTGTAGCAGTTTGTCTATTCATGATTTATTGTGTTTTCAGATACCAACATAAAGAAGATAGAAGAGCTGAATATAAACCTGAAGATAAAAAATTAGAAAAAATTTTAACTTGGGCAA
>CETH01126787.1_pt1 | contig 17999 bp, 15 predicted proteins | sample 361461 | NCBI WGS metagenome assembly CETH01 (sample SAMEA2622695, study PRJEB7988) | marine metagenome | isolation source: saline water (ENVO:00002010), including
TTTGGAAGAACATACACTTTATTTTCATAATTGTCAGAATTATTCCATAACTCTATTTGTGCGATTGTTTGATTAGTAAAAGAAGCACTCATTACAAAGCTTGGGTGGCCAGTTGCGCACCCTAGATTTACAAGTCTTCCCTCTGCTAACAAAATTATTCTTTTTTTACTAGGTAGAGTTATTTCATGTACTTGTGGTTTAATTTCGTCCCATTTATAATTTCTTAACGCATCAACTTGTATTTCATTATCGAAGTGTCCAATATTGCATAATATTGCTCTATCTTTCATTTCTCTCATATGGTCTGCAGTTACAATATCTTTATTTCCAGTAGCGGTTACTATTATGTCTGCGTGTCCTATCATATCGTCCATAGTGACTACTTCATACCCCTCCATTGCTGCTTGCAAAGCACATATAGGATCTGTCTCTGTTATCATTACTCTAGCACCTGATTGTCTTAGGGAAGCGGCGCTGCCCTTGCCTACGTCACCAAAACCTGCAACTATTGCAACTTTACCAGACATCATAACGTCTGTTGCTCTTTTGATTCCATCAACCAAACTCTCTCTACAACCATATAAATTATCAAATTTAGATTTCGTTACAGAGTCATTAACGTTTATAGCTGGCACCATCAATGTACCTTCGCTCTCCATTTTTTTAAGAGCTAATACACCTGTTGTAGTTTCTTCTGAAAGTCCTCTAATATCTTTAAGAAGATCTTTATAATCTTTGTGCATTAGAGCTGTCAAATCACCCCCATCATCAAGTATCATATTGGGCTTCCAATCTTTTTTTCCTTCAATAGTTTTTCTTACACACCACCAATATTCATCTTCTGTTTCGCCCTTCCAAGCAAATACTGGGATACCCGCTTTTGCAATTGCTGCTGCTGCATGATCTTGAGTAGAAAATATATTACATGATGACCACCTGACTTCGGCTCCTAACTCTACGAGGGTTTCTATTAAAACTGCCGTTTGTATTGTCATATGAAGGCAGCCAACGATTTTTGCCCCTTTAAGAGGTTGTTTGCCTTTGTATTCTTTTCTTAATGCCATTAAACCTGGCATTTCAGTTTCTGCAATCGAAATTTCTTTTCTTCCAAACTCAGCTTGGTTTATATCTTTTACTTTGTAATCTTCCATTTGGGTGGATTTATCAGCTTTAATTTAAATTATCAACTTTTAGTTATGATTTTTTGGAAATTTAATTTCAATTATCGCTCCACCGTTAGGACCATTTGAAGCACGGATTTCACCTTTGTGTATTTGAACAAGATTCTTAACAATATTCAGACCTAGACCTGAATGCTCTCCAAAATTTTCTGGTCTATTGCTGTAAAATCTGTCAAAAACTTTTTTAATATCAATCTCCCTAAATCCTTCTCCTTCATCAGCTACTTTCAAAATAGTATGATTTTTATTATCTTCTAAATCTACGGAAACTATAGAGCCGTATTTACTAAAAGAAACTGCATTATCTAAAAGATTTGCGATTATTTGTTCAATTCTATTACTTATTCCTTTTACAAAATAGTTCTTAGAACCTGACGTATTTAATTTTATATTAATATTTTTTTTCTCAACATAAATATTGTTAAAATCATCCACAACAGACTCTATGATTGGTTTTAAATCTAAATCTTCTATTTGTTCAGATGAAATTGCTGATTCATCTTTTAAAATTTGCGAATAGTCAGTAATTAATCTATCAATCCTCGATACATCATGTGTCATAATTTTTAAGAGTTTTTCTTGCTTCTCTTTATCATTAGTATCTGAAATTATTTCGGATGCACTTTTCAGAGACGCAAGTGGATTTCTAATTTCATGTACTAAATCTGTTGAAAAATTTTCAGTAGATTTAATTCTATTATTTAATTCCTTAGTCATTTCATCTAATGATTTTGATAAAACGCCCAGTTCATCATTTCGATTTTTTATTTGATCTATTTTTGTCTCTTTTTTACTCTTAGATTTTATGATTTTTGTGTAATCTACAAGATTTTTTATAGGTTTAAGAAAATATCTATTTAGAACAAATGAAAAAATTAAAATTACAATTGCGACTAAAATTGCTGTTCTTAATATGAAGTTTTTTCTTTCTTCTATGGCGGCTTTAATATCAAGGGAGTTTTCACTAATTGCAATATAACCAATATTTCCAGTTTCTTTTGAAACATTTTTTAGAGTAACTAAAATAAATTGATTATAAGTTTCTTCTATATAAGTGAAAGGTTTTCCAATTTCTTCAGATAACGAATAATTTTCAACTCTCTTATTTAGAGTAAAAACTTTCTCCTCATTACTTTCTAATTGATTGTTTTCATTATTGATCAAATTTTCATTTAAATTATCCATTTGAATTACTTCTGAGGTTTGGCCAAAAGATCTTGGGTCTAAATCTAATGTGTCTGTATCTCCAATTAAATTAAATTCATTATCAAAAATTGTTACCCTATCTAAATTTTGAAATAAAAATCTAGTTGAAAATAAGAAGTTTCTTATCTCCTCTTGGTTAAATCCAACATTTAGCCTATGAAAGTGTCCTATTGTGTTATTTAAAATTTCAATATGGTTTGATTGTTTCGCTTTAATTAAACTTGGTTGAACACTATTTAAGTACAAAATTGTTATGAGTCCAATAATTATAAAAATTAAGAAATTTATGAATAAAAATTTTCTTAATATTGAAAGATTTTTTAAAAAATAATTAAACATTAACTAACATTCCACCTATAGCCACTTCCATATCGAGTTTCTATAGCAGAAAAATTATTATCTATTTTTTTAAATTTTTTTCGAATTCTTTTAATATGACTATCGATAGTTCTATCTTCAATGTCTGTATCCTCTCTATAAGCTATATCCATTAATTGAGATCTTTCTTTAATAATTCCTGGTCTTTTTGCTAATTCTTTTACAATAAGAAATTCAGTAGTTGTTAATTTATCTGGAAGTTGTTTACCATTCCATTCACACTCTAATTGTGATGGATCTAATTTTAATTTACCATGAGAAATTATATTTTTATTTTCATCAATATTATTAGTATCATTTTTTCTTAGTTGCACTCTAATTCTCTCAATCAATACTTTGATAGAAAATCCCCCAGATTTCTTTATAAAATCATTTGCACCAAGTTTTAATCCAAGAAGTTCATCAACCTCCTCATCTTTTGACGTTAACAAAATCACCGGTAAAGAGGTTTTTTTTCGAAGCTTTCTTAAAAGCTCCTCTCCATCCATTTTTGGCATTTTAACATCAATTACCGCTAAGTCTGGAGGAGTTCTTGTAATACCAATATATGCGCTTTCACCATCTAAATAGGTTTGAACAGTAAATCCCTCTTTTTCTAAAGCAATACTTATACTTGTTAAAATATTTCTATCATCATCAACTAATGCAATAGTTTGTTTCATAAATCAGATATAAAAATACTAAATTGTTCTAATTTGGGCAATATAACTTAATTAGTGCAACATGCCCCAATTTTCTCCAAAATTCAAATCTATTAAAAGTGGAACAGTAAATTTATGATGTTCACTCGAATTAACTCCATTCATAACTTCTCTAATTATTTTTGACATTTCCTTAGAATTTGATGATTTAACCTCGAAAATTAATTCATCATGAATTTGAAGTAAGATTTTTATGTTTTTATTATGATCATTTAATAGTTTGGAATCCAATCTTATCATGGCTAATCTCATTATCTCTGATGCAGAACCTTGTATAGGTGCGTTAATTGCAGCCCTCTCTTGAAAATTTCTTATATTATAATTTTTATCGTTAATCCCATTTAGATGTGTTCTCCTACCAAATATATTATTCACATATCCACTTTTTCTACAAAATTTAATTGTTTCATTCATGTATTCTTTTATTTCTGGAAACTTCAGAAAATAAGATTTAAGAAAATCATCAGCTTCAACGTTTGATACACCAATTTGCTTTGCTAAACCGTATTGCGATATACCATAAATTATGCCAAAGTTTATAGCTTTTGCTTTTCTCCTCATATCTTTGTCAATTTCTTTAATCTTTTTATTAAACACTTGGCTGGCGGTTATTGAGTGAATATCTTCATTGTTAATAAATGCCTTTTTTAATTCTTTGACATCTGCTATCTCAGCTAAAATCCTCATCTCAATTTGATTGTAATCTGCAGATATTAAAGAATGTGCTTTTTCAGCTATAAATGATTTTCTTATCTCTTTACCATCCTCAGATTTGATAGGGATATTTTGTAAATTTGGATCGCTAGAGGCAAGTCTTCCTGTTGTGGTGGCAGCTAATAAAAAAGAAGTATGAATTCTTTTTGTCTTAGGATTAAGATGCTCTTGCAATGAGTCTGAATATGTATTTTTTAATTTAGTAAGTTGTCTCCAATCTAAAATTAATTTTGGAAGCCTATGTCCCTTAAAAGCTAAATCTTCTAAAACTGATGCACTAGTGGCAAAACTCCCTTTTTTGGTTTTTTTAAGAGATGAGATTTTGAGTTGATTATATAATATTTCACCTAGTTGTTTTGTAGAACCAATATTAAATTTTGTTTTAGTTATTAGGAAAATATCTTTTTCTAACTGAGCAATTTTCTTACCAAATTTAATCGAGAGTTTTGCTAAGAAATTATCATCTATTTTAATACCATGAATTTCCATTTTTGCTAAAATCTCAATCATTGGCTTTTCAAAATTTTCATAAATCTGAAGTAATTTTTCTGATTTTAAATTTTTATGAAAAAGTTTATATAATCTTAAAGTAATATCTGAGTCTTCAGCAGCATAGTTTTTTGCTATATCAATATCAACCTCACTAAAATTTAATTGCTTTTTTCCAGTTCCTACAACATCTTTAAATAATATATTTTTGTGTTTTAAATGAATTTCTGCAAGAATATCAAGATTATGTCTGTTTTTTCCTGCATCTAAAACATAAGACATCAGCATGGTGTCTTCAATTGAATTAATTTTAATTCCTCTTTTATAGAAAATTATGTAATCAAATTTTATATTCTGCCCAATTTTTTTTATACTTTTGTCTTCTAAGTATGGTTTTAAAATTTTTAAAACTTTTGCTGAATCTAAATTCTTCCCAAATTTATGTTTTAATGGTATATAACCTGAATACCCTTGTTTATAACAAAGTGAAATACCCACTAGATCTGCTTGATGTGCATCCAGGGATGAAGTTTCAGTGTCAATTACAAATTCTCCAACTTCATCTGCCTCTTTTAACCAATTTTCAATTTGATTTTCATTTTTAAACAGAAAATATTTCTCTTTAGATATTTTATCATCAAAAGTATTTTTTGTTTTTGGTTTTTTGCCTTCATCAAAACTAGCCTCGCCGTATGTTGAGATAGCAGAGCTAAGTAGTCTATTAAACTCCATTTCTCTTAAAAATGAGTAGAGTTTATCTTTATCAACATTTTTTAAAAAAAAATCTTGCAAATTGTTCTTTACTGGAACATCTTTTTTTAAAGTTACAAGTTTTTTACTGATTAATGCTTTGTCTTTATTCTCTAAAAGAGTTTCTCTTCTTTTATTTTGCTTTATTGTATGTGCATTCTTCAAGAGATCCTCAAGATTACCAAAAGTATTAATTAACTCAGCAGCTGTTTTTATACCTATTCCAGGTACACCCGGAACATTATCGCTTGTATCTCCTGCCAATGACTGAACATCTATAATTTGCTCTGGTTTAACTCCAAACTTTAATCTAATATCTTCAAGACCTAAAAATTTATTTTTCATTGGATCAAAAATTCTTGTATTTTTTCCATAGAGCTGCAAAAGATCTTTATCAGATGAAACTATAGTTGATTTTGCTCCAATTTTATTAATTTGTTCAACATAAGTTGCTATCAAATCGTCTGCTTCATAATTTATTTGTTCAATTGAGGGTAAATTAAATGCTAAAACTGATTTTCTAATATAATCAAACTGGGGTATTAAATCATCAGGTGCATCTGATCTATTTGCTTTATAATCGCTATAAATTTCATTTCTAAAATTTTTTCTTGCAGAGTCAAAAACTACAGCAAAATGTGTTGGTCTTTCTTTATTATGCTCAGATTTTGAGTCCTCTAGTAACTTAAACAACATATTACAAAAGCCACTTACGGCGCCAACAGGCAATCCATCACTTTTTCTAGTCAAAGGAGGAAGAGCATAATAAGCTCTAAAGATATATCCTGACCCATCAATCAAATAGAAATGGTCTGTTTTTTTTATTTTTGACATAAAAAGTACAAATTAATCTATACTATATATTTAAGGATCAAAGACTTTATTAAGATATAATTGTAAGATTATTCAAAATTTTGTAATATCTAAGCATGGAAATAGCAAAAAAAATAGAATCATCAAATATTTTAAAGAAAATTATAATAGTTATATTTGCAACATTGCTTTTGACTATTTCTGCTAAGATAAAAGTTCCCTTTTATCCAGTTCCAATGACCATGCAAACATTTGTGGTTGTATTAATTGGTATAACATTAGGTTGGAAACTAGGCCTAGCTGCTGTTTTTTTATATTTATTTGAAGGTGCAATAGGACTTCCTGTTTTTGCTGGTACACCAGAAAAAGGTATCGGAATAAGTTATATGGTAGGCCCTACTGGTGGGTACTTATTTGGATTTATTATATCTGTTTTTATTGCAGGGTTTGTAAATTTAAATAAAAATATTTTTACTAAATTTATATTAATATCATTATCTATATTTGTAATTTATTTAAGTGGAGTGCCTTGGTTAGCCTATTTATTAGGTTGGGAAGTAGCCTATGTCTGGGGGATTAAAAACTTTGTATTAGCTGAATTATTTAAAATCTTAATTCTTGCAATAACCGCAGAAAAATTATTAAAATTAAGAAAGGTTATTTAGGCGATCTTTTAGATAAAATTCTTTGCAGTGTTCTTCTATGCATTTTAAGTCTTCTTGCTGTTTCAGATACATTTCTATTACAGAGTTCAAAGACTCTATGAATATGCTCCCACTTTACCCTATCAGCTGACATCGGATTTTCAGGTGGAGAAGCTTTTTTATCAGGATCTGCTAACAAAGCTTTTTCAACATCTTCTGCATCAGCTGGTTTTGCTAAATAATCAATTGCTCCGTCTTTTACAGCCGCAACAGCTGTAGGAATATTACCATAACCTGTTAACATAATTACTCTGCTATCTGGGCCTTTTTTCTTAATTTCTTTTACAACCTCTAGTCCATTGCCGTCACCTAATCTTAAATCTACAACCGCGAATCCAGGACAAGATTGTTTCACTGATTCTATGCCTTTTTTTACACTCTCAGCTTGTGAAACATGAAACCCCTTTTTTTCCATAGCTCTTGCAAGCCTTTCTCTAAAAGGACTATCATCATCAACTAGAAGTAAGTTTTTATTACTAAAATCAGTAATTTTTTTCATTTCTATATCCATATCGAGGTTTTAATATGGGGTGGATAAATTTAATTTCAAGAGAAGATTTAACTTTACATTGCTTGATATATCTCATAAATGGTCGATTATTGATAATTCGCATAGTAATTATGCGAATTTTTTTTGTTAAATTTTTTTTGGGGAGCATAATATGAAAAAATTTAAATCAGTTGATGAACTAATTAGTCAACTACAACCTGACAAGCCGATTTATTGTATAAGAAAAAAATCTATACAAACAGCCTCAGGGTTCTTTCAAGACAAATTTCCTGGAAAAGTACTATACGCTGTAAAAACAAACCCACATAAAGAAGTTTTAAAAACGATTATTCAAAGTGGAATAAAACAATTTGATGTTGCTTCAGTTGATGAAATTAAAACAATCAAAGAACTTAATCCGGATTTACATTGTAGTTATATGCATACTGTAAAAAGCAGAGAAAATATTAAAGAAGCTTATTTCAATTATGGAATAAAAGATTTCTCGTTGGATACAAAAGAGGAATTAATTAAAATTTTAGAGTGCACCAATAATGCAAAAGATTTAAATCTATTTGTAAGAGTAGCTGTATCTAACGAACATGCGGAAATAGATTTATCAAAAAAATTTGGGGCATTAACTTCAGAAGCTTCGGGTTTATTAAGGCTGGCTAAAGCAAATTCTAAAAAAGTTGGTCTGAGCTTTCATGTTGGTTCACAATGTATGCATCCAATATCATATTCAAAAGGTATATCCGAAATTGGCAATATAATAAAAAGAACTAAAATTATCCCAGATTTTATAAATGTAGGTGGAGGATTTCCGACAATTTATCCTGATCTAATTCCACAGTCAATTTTAAGTTATTTTGAGGAAATAAAAAATAGTTTAGCAAAACTAAAATTAAATAAAATGCCTGAAATTTTATGCGAACCTGGAAGAGCAATTGTTGCAGAAAGTGGTTCTACAATTGTAAGAGTAAATTTGAGAAAGAAACAAAAACTATATATAAATGATGGAACTTACGGATCACTTTTTGATGCTGGAGTTCCAAATATTGTTTATCCAGCAAGAATAATAACTAGCAGAAGGATAATATCAAAAAAATTAACTTCTTTTGATTTTTATGGTCCAACTTGTGACAGTATGGATTATATGAAAGGACCATTTTTACTTCCAAACAATATTAAGGAAAATGACTATATTGAATTAGGTCAACTAGGTGCATATGGTTTGACTTTTAGAACTCAATTTAATGGTTTCTATTCTGATGAAATTTTTGAAGTTGAAGATAGTCCAATAATGTCATTATATAGTCAGGAAATTAAAAACCAGTTTCTTGTCGCTTAAATGTCTAATAAAAACAATCCAGGTCATAACAGTAAAAAAGAATTTCTTAGTAAACCTGTTCAACACATAGATATAACCTCATTTGACTCTAGAAAAATTATTTCGTCAATGGAAAAAATGTCATTCGTCTCAAGGGAAACTGCAAATGCTGCAAAAATATATAATGAAATGTTAAAAGATAAAGAATGTACAATTTTTTTAACTTTAGCGGGATCAACATCTGCTGCTGGATGTATGCATGTCTACAGAGATATGGTTAAATATAATATGGTAGATGCAATCGTTGCAACTGGAGCATCTATTATTGATATGGATTTTTTTGAGGCATTAGGCTTTAAACATTATCAAGGTTCACAATTTCAAAATGACAACGAATTGAGGAACAATTACATAGATAGAATCTATGACACATATATAGATGAGGATGAGCTTCAAACTTGTGATAAAATAATAGGCGAAATAGCTGATATTTTAGAGCCTAGAAGTTATACATCCAGAGAATTCATTTATGAAATAGGAAAGTATTTAAAGAAATATGCAAAGAAAAAAGACTCCTTAATTGAGGTTGCATACGACAATAATGTACCGATATTTTGTCCGGCATTTACAGACTCCAGTGCTGGATTTGGTTTAGTCATGCATCAAGAAAGAAATCCTAAACAACACATGACAATAGATTCAATAAGAGAATTTAGAGAGTTAACAGAAATTAAAATTAGATCAAATAAATCAGGTCTATTTATGATTGGCGGAGGTGTCCCAAAAAACTTTATTCAAGATACAGTTATATGTGCAGAGCTATTAGGTAAAGACGTCGATATGCACAAATATGCTGTTCAAATTACAGTTGCTGACTCTAGGGATGGGGCATGTAGCAGTTCTACACTTAAAGAAGCAAGCTCTTGGGGAAAAGTAGATACTACGAAAGAGCAAATGGTTTTTGCAGAAGCAACTAGCGTTCTACCTCTAATCGCAAGTGATGCGTATCACAATGCTGAATGGAAAAACCGAAAACGAAAGAATTTTACTAAAATTTTTGGATAAAAAATTGAATTATTTAACTAACAAACAGGGTTTTTTAGGAATTGATAATAAATTTAATTTTAGGGAAAAAGCAATTGTAGTACCTTTTGGATTAGAGAAAACAGTAAGCTATGGTAGAGGTACAAAAAATGGGCCTCGAGAAATAATTAAAGCTTCTCATCAAGTTGAATTATATGACGAGGAACTTAATTGTGAACCCTTTAAAAAAATTGGTATTAAAACATTAAAACCATTTAAAATTAACAAAAAAATTAATAAAGCAATAAATCAAATAGCTGAAATAAATAAAAAAATTTTAGATAAAAAAATGTTTCCTATTACTCTCGGTGGTGAGCACTCAATTACATGTGGTTGTATAAAGCCTTTTGCTAAGAGATATAAAAAATTGACACTTTTACATTTTGATGCCCATGCAGATTTAAGAGAAAGTTATGCGGGGGAAAAATTTTCTCATGCATCTGCAATAAAAAGATGCATAGATTACAAGAATGTGTCTGTGGTATCTTTTGGAATAAGAAATATATCTGTAGAAGAAATCCCAATTTTAAAAAAAAATCAAAATCGAATAAAAATTTATTGGGCAAAAGATAAAAAAAAATGGAATTTAAATAATTTTAAGAGGCAAATTAAAAATAAAGACGTATATATTACTTTTGATGTGGATGGATTTGACTCCAGTATTATGCCAGCAACTGGAACTCCTGAACCAGGTGGTATATTTTGGGATGAGGCTTTAAAAATAATAAAAATTGCTTGTAAAAATTCGAGAGTTGTTGGTGCAGATGTTAATGAATTAGCGCCAATAAAAAGTTTTAATAGTTATAATTTTTTAGTTGCAAAATTAGTCTACAAAATTTTGTCGTATAAATTTTTACTTTAATAATTTAAACGGGCTTTAAGGTATTTAATAACATTCTAAATGGTATCAACATTATAAGAGCTACAAGTAATTTAACTACGAGATCACCAATTGCTAAAGTAACCCAAGGCACTCCAGTTGCATAAAATGCAATTGAGAAGAATAAAAATGTGTCAAATAATGAACCATTTATTGAAGATGCTAAAGGTGGTATAAACCAATTTTTATTTCTGAGTTTATCGAATATATAAACATCTAACCTTTGAGATATTATAAATGCTGTCCCAGAGGCAATTGCAATTCTAATTGAGATAAAATCCGAAAAATTTGTCGAGAAAAAGAGTGTAAATGAAATTCCGATAAAAAAACCAAAATATACAATTTTTTTTGCAACTTCTTTCCCAAAAGATCTATTGGCAAGATCGGTGATTAAAAAAGCCATTGGATAAGTGAATGCACCATAAGTTAATATTTCGGATAGACCATAATATTTTACTGGAAACTGTACTAGATAATTAGAGGTAAGTACAATTATGCCCATTAATATTGATAATAATAAAATTGTTTTATTCATGAATAATAATTTTAATGAAATTAGGCGCTGTTCGTTAAAAGAATTTTTTTAATTTTTTTAAGTCTTGGAGATAAATTTTTATGTTTTGCTGTAATCAAAAACTGATCAAAACTCCCTTTTTTATCTACTGTTCTCATCCCTGCGTTAGAAACAGTTAGCTTTAACGATTTATTTAAAGACTCACTTTTAAATCTAACTTTTTTTAAATTTGGTAAAAATCTTCTTTTAGTTTTATTATTAGCATGGCTTACATTATGACCCTTCAGAGGTATTTTTCCAGTGAGTTCACATTTTTTAGACATATTAATTTTGAGAGGTATATTTCAGCTACAGTTTTCAGTCAAGTTTATAATTACTTAGATCCTACTATTTCTTCAATATTTTTAACACCATCTGAACTTAAAATTTCATTTAACTCGTCAGAAATTTTATTCACTATATTTGGTCCTTTGTAAACCATGCCAGTATATAATTGAATATAATTTGCTCCAGAGGTAAACTTTTTAAATGCACTTTTACCTGAGTCAACACCTCCTACTCCGATTATCTTAATTTTATTATTAAATATTTTATAAAATTCCTTAATTAATAAATTCGATTTCTCCTCAATTGGTTTTCCTGACAAGCCACCTTTTTCAAATTTATTGATATTTTTTAAGTTTTGTCTAGTGCCATCTGATGTATTTGAAATAATTATAAATCTTACTTCATTTTTTAAGAGAATATTTCCAATGATATCTAGATCTTTAGTACTTATATCTGGTGCAATTTTAACACCAATATTTACTTTTGAATTTATTTTTTTCTTTTCTTCATTTAGAATGCTTAATAATTCTTCTAAATATTTTGGGTTATGAAAACTTCTCAAATTTTCAGTATTTGGTGACGAAATATTTATCGTAATATAGTCACCTAAATTGTTTAGGGTTTTAAAACATTTGAGGTAATCCTCAATTCGATTTTTTGTATCTTTATTTGGACCGATATTAATTCCTAGTAATCCCGTTGGATTATTATTATTTATATTACTCGAAGCTTTTTTTGAACCAACGTTGTTAAAACCAAGTCTATTTATTAATGCCTCATCTTCTTCTAATCTAAATACTCTTGGTTTAGAATTTCCATATTGAGGTTCTGGAGTAATAGTCCCAACTTCTACAAATCCAAATCCTAACTTAAACAAAGAGTTGTATACCTCTGCATTTTTATCAAAACCAGCTGCTATACCAATGGGGTTTGGTATTTCCTTTTCTAAAAACTTAACTTTAAGACATTCATAATTCTTCACCTTCATTGGTACTAAGTTAGTTTTTAGTGCTTTAATAGCTAAATCATGAGCTAATTCTGGATCAAATTTAAAAATTAAAGATCTTATTTTTTCAAACATTATTAATTTTTTCTGAGATAAGTTCTTTTGTTTCTTTAATACCAAAAAAACTTATAAAAAAACCAAGTCTTGGACCATTTTCATCTCCAAAAACAACTTCATAAATTAATTTGAACCATTCTCTTAAGTTATCCTTATAACCATTATCTTTTCCAACAGAATAAATTTTTGTTTGTATTTCCTCAGGTAACATGTTGTCATTACATTCAGCTAATATTTTTATTAATTCCTCTAATGCTTTTTTTTCATCAGAATTTGGTTTTTTATATTTTTTATTTTCTTTAATAACTCCATTAAAGAATTTTATAGAATATCCTACTAGTTTATCAAAAATTGGAAAATTTTGCTCTTTAATATTTGGTTTATACTTTTTTACAAACTTCCAAAGTAAATCTTTAGAATTTGCATTACTTGTTTCAACTAGATTTAAAAGCATTGAAAAAGTCATTATCATTTCCTCTTTTGGAACATTTCCATTGTGCACGTGCCATACAGGATTTAAAATTAATTGTTTTTCATCTTGATTTTTTGATTTATCAACAAAATCTAAATATTCATCTACTGCCTTTGGTACTATTTCTTTGTAAAGTTTTTTAGCTCTTTTAGGATTTTGATACATAAATAAGGATAAGCTTTCCGGTGAAGCAAATTCCAGCCATTGATCTATAGTAATTCCATTACCTTTAGATTTTGAAATTTTTTCTCCCTTTTCATCTAGGAACAATTCATATGCAAATCCTGTAGGATTTCTTTTACCTAATAAATTTATAATTTTTTTAGACAAAATTGCACTTTCAATCAAATCTTTTCCATACATTTCAAAATCAACATCTAATGCATACCATCTCATTGCCCAATCTACTTTCCATTGCAGTTTACATTCTCCATTTAAAATACTTTTTTCTAACTTTTCACCATTATTATCAAAAATAATTTTTGAACTACCTTCGTCTATTTCTATAACTGGTATTTCTAAAACTTTTCCTGTTTTAGGACAAATTGGTAAAAATGGTGAATATGTTTTTTGTCTTTCTTTGCCAAGTGTTGGTATTACTATATCCATTATTCCTTGATAATGCTGTAGTACCAATTGCAAAGTATCGTTAAATTTTCCTGAAGTATAAAGATTGGTTGAGCTTTTAAAGATATATTTAAATTCAAATTTGTTAAGAAAATTTTTTAGCATTTCATTGTTATGTTCACCAAAACTATTAAACTTATTAAATGGATCTGGTACTTTGGTAAGAGGTTTATGCAGATTAGTTTCTAGTAAATTTTTATTTGGAACATTGTCTGGGATCTTTCTTAACCCATCCATGTCATCCGAAAAAGTTATTATCTCTTTTGGAATATCAGTTAATTGATTAAGTGCATTCACAATCATTGATGTTCTTGCAACTTCTCCAAAAGTACCTATGTGCGGTAAGCCACTAGGCCCGTAACCAGTTTGTAGAACAATTTTATTTTTTTTTTCTATGTACTGTTTTCTCTCTTTTAGGATCTTTTTTGCTTCAACAAACGGCCAAGCATTTGTTTTTTCAATTACTGTTCTGTCTATAGGTGACTTCATTTTTTTCTTGATATTTTAACAGTTTTATTGATTGTTAAAATGTTGAATTTTATTTACCATAAAATAATGTCCATGCAAAATGTACAATTATAAAACTGTTTTTTATACACTTGGCACACTGCAGATTATTTTGGGAATATTTATGTTAATACCCATAATAATACAGCTAATATACAACGAGTTAGATTCAGGATTTTTATCAGCTTCAATTATTACCATTATTTTTGGGGTATTATTCTTTTTATCTAACTTAGATCACGATAAAAATTTAGACCTACCTCAATCATTTATTTTAACTGCTCTATCATGGCTATCGATAGCAATTTTTGGATCTTTACCTTTTATTTTTTCTGGTCTTAACTTAAGTTTTACTGATGCCTTTTTTGAGAGCATGTCTGGAATTACTACTACTGGATCAACTATACTAACGGATCTTGATAATACACCAAAAGCAATTCTTTTATGGCGCGCTATACTACAATGGCTTGGAGGAATTGGTATTATTTTAATGGCTATTACTCTTATGCCAATCATGAATATAGGTGGCATGCAACTATTTAAAATTTCATCAAATGATAATGCAGAAAAAATTCTACCGAAATCTAAAGAAATTGCATTAAGATTAATTGTTATTTATTCCTTATTAACTTTTACTTGCGCATTTTTTTACAAATTATTTGGAATGAATTACTTTGATAGCTTGACACATTCTATGACCACAATAGCTACTGGTGGTTTTTCGAATTACAACGATTCTATTGGATATTTTAACAATGCTTTAATTGAAATAAATGCAATTATATTTGTTATTTTAGGGAGTGTACCTTTTATAGCTTATATAAAGTATTTAAATGGTGACAGAAAAGTGTTTTATCAAGATGCTCAAATTAGTTTCTTTTTAAAAACTATTTTAATATCCGTAATAATTATTTTTATTTTTTTGTTATTTAAAAATATTGAAACAGAAACTTTTTTACTAAGGCAAGTTATATTTAATGTGGTATCAATTTTAACAGGAACTGGTTATGTAACAACAAATTATAGTGAGTGGGGTGGATTTCCGTTAATATTTTTTTTAATTTTAATGTTTATAGGTGGCTGTGCAGGATCAACTGCTTGTGGACTTAAAATATTTAGAATTCATATTTTATATAAATTTTTCGTTATGCAATTAAAAAAATATATATATCCTAGAGGAATTTTTGTTTTAAAGTATGGGGACAGTGTACTAAATGAGAAATTTATATCCTCGATTATATCTTTTGTATTTCTTTACATAATTATTTTTTTTATTATAACTACTCTGCTTTCAATTAGTGGTTTGGATTTTGTTACTGCAGTTTCAGGTGCTGCCACATCTATATCAAATGTTGGTCCAGGTTTAGGGGGACTGATTGGTCCTAACGGAAATTTTTCCTTATTACCTGATTTTTCCAAATGGATTTTAACTATTGGAATGATTTTAGGTAGACTTGAACTCTTTGCTATAATAGTATTATTTATACCATCATTTTGGAGAAGATAATTATGTTAGAAAAAAAACAAAGTTGGTCAGAATCAATTTTAATCTACAAAGATATTAGGATGTTAAGAATATTACTTTTAGGAGCGATAAGCGGATTCCCGTGGGTATTAATAGCAAGCAGTTTAAGTCTTTGGCTAAAAGAGGAAGGTTTAAGTAGATCAACAATTGGATGGGCAGGTTTAATATTTGGTGTTTATGCATTTAATTATTTGTGGGCTCCAATAATAGATAGAATTCAAATTCCACTCCTAACGAAAAAACTTGGTCATAGAAGAGGTTGGATAGTTTTAATGCAAATTATAATTTTAATCAGTTTATTAATTTGGAGTATGATTAATCCAACACAAAATTTAGCATTATTAATCGGAGTAGGACTTATTATTGCAATAGCATCAGCAACACAAGATATAACTGTTGATGCTTTGAGAATAGAACAGATTAATGCTAATGAAGGAAAATCTATGGCTGCAGGCGCAGCGATGGCAGTGGTTGGATGGTGGACCGGATATAAACTAGGTGGTGTAATTGCGCTATTTACTGCTGAGTTTTTTGAAAATATGGGAGTAGAAGATTATTGGCAAACCACTTTTTTAATTTTAGGTGTTGTTGTTATATTAATGAATATTGCTTTAATGTTTGTACATGAGCCTCTTGACAGCAATAGACAATCTAAACAACAAGAGACCGATAAAATGATTCAAGAAAAGTTAGGCTCAAATAACCCTATCACAAATATTATTGCTTATATTAGTGGAACAATTGGTGGCCCAATAATCAGTTTTTTTAAAAAAAACGGATTTTCAATCGCAGTTGGTATTCTTGGTTTTGTATTTTTGTTTAAAATTGGCGAGGCGTTTCTAGGTAGAATGTCTATAGTATTTTATAAAGAAGTAGGATTTTCAAAAGGTGAAATAGCAATTTATTCAAAAACTTTAGGTTGGATTACAACAGTTGTATTTACTTTGATTGGTGGGATATTTGCTATGAGAGCAGGTACAATCAAAACAATGTTTGTTGCGGGTGGCTTTATGGCTGCAACTAACCTATTATTTGCCGCGCTAGCTTGGACAGGTAAGTCTGAATGGTTATTTGCAGTTGCAGTAATAGCTGATGATATATCAGCCGCCTTTGCAACAGTTGCCTTTGTAGCATTTATATCTTTGTTGGTAGATAGAACTTATACAGCAACGCAATATGCTCTTCTTGCTTCTATTGGTACTGCTGGAAGAACTACTTTGGCATCTTCTTCAGGGGCATTGGTAGATTGGTTAAACGGAGATTGGGGTACATTTTTTATAATAACAACAGTAATGGTTATTCCATCATTAATTTTTTTATGGTTTATAAGAAACAAAATAAAAATTGGTGCCAAATAATTATTTCAGTAAATCATTAATAATTGACGTTTTAGAAAAACCAAATAAGAATTCTAACATAAGTTCACAAATAATTTATGGGGAAAAATTTAAGATCTTATCAAAAAGCAAAAATTTTTATAAGGTAAAGAACTTATATGATAACTATATTGGCTTCATAAGTAGAGTAGTTAAATTAAATAAAAAATTTAATCCCACACATAAAATTAAAACACTTAAATCTAAAATTTATATTGGTCCTGAAGATAAAAAAAAAAAGTTAACTAATAAATACTTACCATTTGGAAGCAAAATAGAATTACTAAAAAAAAACAAAAATTTTATAATGTTTGAAAAAAATAAATGGATAAAATTTAATAATACATGTTTAGTTTCTACTAGGGATATTAATTTTACAAAAATTTTTAAATTGTTTTTAAATTGCCCATATAAATGGGGTGGAAAAACTTTTAAAGGTATAGATTGTTCTGCACTTATTCAAATTTATTATAAATATAACAATAAATTTTTTCCTAGAGATACGATAGATCAAATTAAACAAAAAACAGGCTCAAGAACAAAAAAAAAATTCAATAAAGGAGATATTATTTTCTGGAAAGGACATGTGGCTGTTTGTATTAATTCAAATAAATTAATTCATGCTTATGGACCAGAGAAAAAAGTAGTAATAATGCCAATACAAAAAACAATTGTAAGGATTGAAAAGACTACAAAACTAAGGGTAAAAAAAATATTTAAAATCTAATTTTCTCTACCAAAGTCTGGCTTACTAATATCTTGTTTCAGTGATAAAATTTGTTTTCTAACTTTCTTTGATTTTTTAAGCTTATCAAGTAGTAAAGAATTTCTTTTTTTATTAATATCAATTTTAAAATTTTTTAAATTTT
>CETH01007999.1_pt1 | contig 17997 bp, 17 predicted proteins | sample 361461 | NCBI WGS metagenome assembly CETH01 (sample SAMEA2622695, study PRJEB7988) | marine metagenome | isolation source: saline water (ENVO:00002010), including
TTATAACAATAGCTAATAATGTTCCAAGTAAATTTGCAAAAAGATCTAGGGACTGAAAGGATCTATTTGGTATAAAAATGTGGGATAATTCTAGTAAGACTGAAAACACTATTAAAAAAATTAAAATTTGTTTAAAACTTTTCAAATTCAAATAACTCATTAAACCAATTATAGATATATAAAAAAAAGCTAACGCATGATTGATCGAAGTTCCTAAAGGATTGGGTATTATATCTGGTTGTCTACTAAAATCTCCATAAAGAAAGAAACCAATCAAACTGCCAGGAAAAAGATATAAGACCAATAAACCTGCAAAAGAAATATAAAATAAATAACGAACTATACTGATTTTATAATCCATTTTAGAAAATCTGTATTTCCATTTTTAATATCAAAAAAAATAGTACATGGAACTTCATAGCTGTGTAATTTTTTTACAGTTTTAATAATTTTTTGAACATTTTTGTTCATTGTTTTGCCTACAACCAAAATTTCTTTTGCCTTAGTTACTTTTCCTTTCCAGGTAAACACAGAGTCAACATTGTGAATAATATTCGCGCAAGCAACTAATTTCCTTTTTACAAGGAATGCTGCTATTTTTTGTGCCTCTTTTTTTTTTGGACACGTAATATAAAAGAATTTAATACCCTTCATATTAATAATTTAATATATTAAATACATTATATTCAATGAGTAAACTCATAGCAATTAGACATGGACAAAGTAGTTGGAATGCCGAAAATCGTTTTACAGGTTGGGTTGATGTAGATCTATCTGAAAAAGGTATAAAAGAAGCAGAAAAATCTGGAAAGTTACTACAAGAGTTAAATCTAGATTTTAATATCTTTTTCACCTCTTATCTTAAGCGAGCAATAAACACATTAGAGATAGTATTAAAAGTTCTTGGAAAAGATAATAACTATACAAAAGCTTGGGAGCTTAATGAAAGACATTATGGAGCTCTAACGGGTTTAAATAAGGCTGAAACAAAAGAAAAATTAGGTGAAGAGCAATTTAAAAAATACAGAAGGTCTTGGGACATTCCTCCACCAAGTCTAGGAAAAGACTCTAAATACAGTTCGCATAAAGACGCTTTATATAAAAACGTGAAAGAAATACCTAACACCGAATCTTTGAAAGATACTTACAATCGTGTTGTTCCTTATTATGAGAGACACATTGAAAAATATCTAAAACAAAATAAGAATATTGTACTTTCAGCACACGGAAACACAATTAGAGCCTTAGGAAAGAAAATTTTTAATATATCTGATACAAAAATTAATTTGTTAGAAATACCAACGGGTAACCCCTTGATAATAGATTTTGACAATTCAGGTAAATTTTTAAGTGCTAAATATTTAGACAAAACTAGAAAAGCTGAAATAATATCTAACCAATAAGTTTTTTATTTATTTTTTTATAAATTTTGTAATTATTTATATGAAAAAATTTTTGTCTACTGGTAAGACCAAGAAGTTTTTTTGATTTTATTAAATCGTCCCAAACTTCATTCATAGAAAAGGGTATAATTTTTCTATTTTTGAAAACTGATCTATGAATAATTTGGGCCCCGGTGAAAATAAGTTTATTATTTTTTTGTCTTAAAATTTGATTTTTAGAATCTAAATTGAAATCACCTTTGAATGATCGATCATAACTTTTGCTTTTAGAAACCAAAAGCATTGTTGGTTTTTTGTTTTTTAAATATAATTTTTCAAGTTTTCTAAATTCTTTTTTATAACCTTTTCTCCAAATTGTATCTGGATTTAAAACAAGAAATGCTCGTTTTTTGAATTTTTTTGATGCATTTAAAATTCCTCCTCCAGTATTAAGAATTTTGCCTTTTTCTATAACCACATTTATTTTTAATTTAAATTTCTTTCTTTTTGTAAATTTAACAATCTCTTTGTGGAGGTGGTGTGAATTTATTATGATGTGTTTAATACCTAATGATTTTAAAAATTGAATACTGTTTTCTAATAAAGTAACACCTTTGATTTTTATGAGCGGTTTTGGAATTTTTTTTGTAAGTGGTCGCATTCTTTTTCCAAAACCAGCACATAAAATTATTGCTTTTTTAATTTTCATTTAAAATTTCTTTTTTTTCTTATCTTATTATTCACGGCTTTTTTAAGTACCGTTTTTAAGTTTTTAAAAATTTCATTTTTCATTCTTAATTCAATTAAATTCCATGTATAAGGTAAATATTTTAAATATTGTGGTTTATTATCTCTTTTGAAAAGCCTAAAAAAAATTCCTAGAATTTTTAAATTTCTCTGTACAGACAAAATATCAAAATCGTTTTTTAATAATTCAATTTCCCTTTTTTTCATGGAACATTTTTTAAAATAAAATTCAAAAATTTTTCTTTTTATCTGTAAAGGAACTTTGTATCTCACATCATCAATTAACGAAGCAACATCATACATAGGATTTCCTAAAATAAGATCCTGTGTATCTATTATGGCTAATTTCTTACCAGGTCGCATAATATTAGATATATGAAAATCTCTATGAACAATAAACCGGTTTTTAAAAAAAATTTTTTTATATAACTTGTTTAGTTCTTTTCTTATATTTTTTCTATGTTTCAAGGATTTTTTTTTACCTAATACCCCTGGAAGATACCAATGAAGAAATAAATTCGAATCTTTGTGTAAGTTTGCTGCGTTGTAATTATTTAATTTAAAATATTTGTTTATACCATATCTAATTTTTTGGGGAGCTTTAATTTTTTGAATTTTTAATATTATATCAATACATTTTTTATAAATGTTCAATTTGTTTTTAGAATGTTTTACATGGTACAAAAGGGTATTATTGCCAAAATCTTCGATTTCCATTATTCCTGCTTTAAAATTTTCTGAGATTAATTTTGGAGAATAAATTCCATTTTTTCTTAAAAAATTATTGATTGCTGAATAGACTATAAGATTTTTAAAACGTTCTTTTTTAGCCATTACAACTATTGAAGTTTTTTTTCCTTTATGAAGTCTAAAAAATTCTCTAAAGGAAGCATCGCTTCTTATTTTTTTAAGCCTAAATTGCATTTAATTTAAAATTTCTCCATTTTCCAAATCCTTGAAATTTTAACCTTCTACTTTCTTCTTCATTTTCCTGAAAAAATGTAATTTCAAGTCTGTTCTCAAAATTATTTTTAATTTTTTCTGGCCATTCAATAATTGTTAAAGTTTTTTTAAAGTTTTCAAAAATTCCTAGTTGTTCAGCTTCTTTTGGTGAATTAAGTCTATATAAATCATAATGCATAATTTTAAGTGATCTAATGTTATATTCGTAAAGTATGTTGAATGTTGGGCTTAAAACTTCAGTTTTTTTAATTTTATTTTTTTCTTGGATTTGATTGATTAAGCTTCTTGTAAAAGTAGTTTTTCCACTACCCAACTCTCCAAAAAGAAGTATAAAATCCGTACTTGTTAAATTTGAAATTATTTTTTTAGATACACTGTCTATTTGTGATAAATTATATTTTAACATTGGCTACTCTTTTAGTAGCGATAACTATCAGATTTAAATGGTCCCTTAGCGTCTATATTTAAATAATCTGCCTGATTTTTCGTTAGTTTGGTTAGCTTTGCACCTACTTTATCAAGATGAAGCATTGCGACTTTTTCATCTAAATGTTTTGGTAAAACATAAACTTTTTTTTCATAATTTTTATAATTATTCCACAGCTCTATTTGAGCTATTACTTGATTAGTAAATGATGCGCTCATAACAAAACTTGGATGACCTGTCGCACAACCTAAATTTACTAATCTACCCTCAGCGAGAAGGATTATTCGTTTTTTATCTGGAAATTCAATCTCATGAACTTGCGGTTTGATTTCTACCCATTTATAATTTTTTAAAGCATCTACCTGTATCTCATTATCAAAGTGTCCAATGTTACATAATATTGATCGATCTTTCATTTTTCTCATATGATCAGCGGTAACTATGTCTTTATTTCCTGTTGCTGTGACTACTATATCTGCATACTCAATTGCGTCTTCCATAAGTACTACCTCGTAGCCTTCCATTGCGGCCTGGAGTGCACAAATTGGATCAGTTTCGGTCACCATAACTCTTGCACCACTTTGTCTTAACGAAGCAGCACTACCTTTACCTACGTCACCAAAACCAGCAACTATTGCTGTCTTACCTGACATCATAACATCAGTTGCTCTCTTTATCCCATCAACCAAACTCTCTCTACATCCATACAAATTATCAAATTTTGATTTAGTTACTGAGTCGTTTACATTTATTGCTGGAACGAGTAATTTTTTTTCTTTTTCCATTTGTTTTAATGCTTTGATTCCTGTAGTGGTTTCCTCTGATAGTCCTCTTACAGATTTTAATAGATCTTCGTAATCTTTATGCATCAGAGCGGTTAAATCTCCACCATCATCTAATAACATATTTGGTTTCCAATCTTTTTTTCCTTCGATTGTTTGTTTTATACACCACCAATACTCTTTTTCGGTCTCACCTTTCCATGCATAAACTGGTATACCGGCCTTTGCTATAGCTGCGGCTGCATGATCTTGTGTCGAAAAAATATTACAAGACGACCACCTAACCTCAGCTCCTAACTCAATTAAAGTTTCTATTAATACTGCTGTTTGAATTGTCATGTGAAGACATCCTAAAATTCGCGCACCTTTTAAAGGTTTTTTCCCTTTGAATTCATTTCTAAGTGAAATCAATCCGGGCATTTCTGACTCAGCTATTGAAATCTCTTTTCTTCCGTAGTCAGCTAATTTTATGTCTTTTACTTTAAAATCTTCGCTCATATAAAAATCTTTTAACAATTAAACATATCCCAATCAAGTGATAGCTATGACTGTTTTGGTAGCTCTAATTGAATTTCAGCCCCATTAGAACTATCAGATCTATTTGAAGCACTTACTTCCCCTCCATGCATATCTACAATACTCTTGACAATATTTAGACCTAAGCCTGAGTGCTCTCCAAATTTTTCTGGTCTGTTACTATAAAATCTCTTAAAAATCTTTTCTGTGTTACTCTCTGCAAAGCCAGGTCCTTGATCGGTTATTTTGATAAAAATTTTATCACCTTTACTTTTTAAATTAATTAATACTTTTCCATTTTTTGGACTAAATGAAACAGCGTTGTCTAGTAGATTTGCTAAAACCTGCTCGAGTCTATTCCAGATACCGATTAAATTTAAATCTTTACCATTTAATTTTTCACTATTAATTTTAAACTTAATATTTTTTTCAATTACTGATGGGTTATTAATAAATTCGTCTACAACGTTTTTTGTTAAGTCTTCAAAATTTAATACTTTCATTTTTTCTCTAGATAAAGAAGCCTCGTCTTTCAACATTTGTGAGTAATCTGTAATAAGCCTATCAATTCTTGCTACGTCATGGCTTAAAATTTTAATAAGTTTTTCTCTATCGTTTTTATCTTGGGTGTTTTCTAAAAGTTCAGACGCTCCTCTTAGAGATGCGAGAGGATTTCTAATTTCATGAGCAAGGTCTGCGGACGAGTTCTCTGCTCTTTTTGTTCTTTGTTGTAGATCAGTTGTCATATTGTTTAAAGATCTTGATAATAAACCAAGTTCATCACTTCTATATAAAAATTTCTCAATCTTTCCGAAAGACTCGTCTTTAGACTTTATTGATTGAGTATATCTCACAAGGCCAGCTATTGGTTTTAATATGTAAACATTAAGGAAAATTGAAAAAATAAATATTGCAACTCCTATGGCAAAAACAGTTCTTAAAATAAAATTCCTTCTTTCTTTGACCGATGCTAGAATTTCATTTGCCTGCTCAGTTACCATTATATACCCAATAATTTCATTGTTAACTTTAACATCACCTAATGTCTTAACAAAAAAGTTATTATTTTCTTCTATTTCTAATACTATAGCCTCTTCAGTTTTGTCAGATATCAATTTTATTATATTTTGATTTTCCTCTTTTTTTAAAACACTCTCTCTATTAGTTAAATTCTCAGAAGAAGAACTTTCTTTATCAATATTTTCTTCAATTATTAAATCTGATCTTGAAAAAACAGTTTGGTCTAGATCTAGCACATTACTATCTCCGATTAATTCTCCGTTTTTTTTATAAAACTGTACTCTTTCTAAATTTTGAAATAAAAAGCGTGTTGAAAGTAAAAAGTTTTTAATACTCTCATTTTCAAAGTTTATTTTTAATCTCTCAATATGATTAGAAGTATTATTTATAATTACAGTATGTTTTTCACTTTTTTGTTTTACTAGACCTGGTTGAACTTCTTTAAGATAAAAAAAGGTAAAAAGGCCTAAAACTAAAAATATTAAGAAATTAAAAACTAAAAATTTTCTTAAAATTGATGATGAGCTTTTAACTAATTTCATTAACTAATGTTCCATCTATAGCCGCTTCCATATCGGGTTTCGATAGATGAAAATTTTTCGTCAACTTTTTTAAATTTTTTCCTTATTCTTTTAATATGGCTATCAATTGTTCTATCTTCTATATCTGTGTTATCTTTATATGCAATCTCCATTAGGTGATTTCTTTCTTTTATAATTCCCGGCCTCTTTGCTAATTCCTTGACAATTAAAAACTCAGTTGTAGTAAGTTTTTCTGGCAAAGCTTTCCCATTCCATTCACATTCTAATTGATTTGGGTCCAGTTTTAATTTTCCATGAACAATTAAATTCTTTGTATCTTCAGATGAATTTGTTTTTTTTCTAAGTTGTACTCTTATTCTTTCTATTAAAACTTTAATTGAAAAACCCCCTGATTTTTTTATAAAATCATCTGCGCCTAACTTAAGTCCTAGAAGTTCATCTACCTCTTCATCTTTGGATGTTAAAAAAATTATTGGAATTGACATTTTTTTTTTAATTCTTTTAAGAAGTTCTTCCCCATCCATTCTTGGCATTTTAATATCTACGACCGCTAAATCTGGAGGGTTTCTTGAAAGTCCTACCAAGGCACTTTCACCGTCTATATAAGTCTGAACTTTAAAACCTTCCCTTTCGAGAGCCATGCTTATACCAGTTAGAATGTTTCTATCATCATCCACAAGTGCAATAGTTTTGGACATATCAATATTTTAATATTTTTTAATTAATTGTCAAAATTTAGGCATCAGTGTGCCTCATCCCAATTATTACCAGAATTTACGTTTACATCCAAAGGAATTGTAAACATATGGTATTCTGATTTTGCCACAGACTCCATCGCAGTCTTAAGTTTTTTCTCAACAAAATCTTTGTTTTTATTTGAACATTCTAAAACCAATTCGTCGTGAATTTGCAAAAGCATTTTGGCATCGGATAATTTTTTTGAATTTATTAAATCATTTAATTTAATCATAGCTATTCTAATTATATCTGCGGCTGAACTTTGTATAGGAGCATTTATTGCTGCCCGTTCTTGGAAACTTCTTACACTAAAATTTTTATCATTGATTCCTCTAAGATGTATCCTCCTGCCAAAAATATTGGTTACATATCCTTTCCTCCTACAAGATTTTATTGTTTCATTCATATATTGTTTAATTTCTGGAAATTTTTTGAAATAGGAATTTATAAATTCTAAGGCTTCTTGATTAGAAACAGAAATTTGTTTTGCTAAACCATATTGAGTTATTCCATATATAATTCCAAAATTAATTGTTTTTGCTTTTCTTCTTAAATCTTTACTAACTTTTTTAATCGGTACATCAAAAACCTGACTGGCCGTGATACTGTGTATGTCTTCTTGATTTATAAATGCCTTTTTTAATTCTTTAACATCAGCCATATCAGCAAGTATTTTCATTTCTATTTGATTATAATCTGCAGATATTAAAATATTATTTTTTTCAGCTATAAATGCTTTCCTAATTTCTCTTCCATCTTCAGTTTTGATCGGTATGTTTTGTAAGTTCGGATCACTTGAGGCCAACCTTCCTGTATTTGTGGCTCCAAGTAAAAAAGAGGTATGAACTCTTCTTGAGTTTGTATTTATATGGTCTTGCAAAGCATCACTATAAGTATTTTTTAGCTTAGATAGTTGTCTCCAATCTAGTACTAATCTCGGAAACTTATGGCCCTTAAATGCAAGATCTTCGAGAATTGTTGCGCTTGTAGCTAAACTACCCTTCTTTGTTTTTTTTAGATTTGCTATTTTAAGTTCATTATAGATTATTTCTCCAAGTTGTTTTGTTGATGCGATATTAAATTTTTTTTTAGCTAGTGAATAAATTTCTTTTTCAAGTTTTATAATTTTATCATTAAATTTATTTGAAAGTTTTTTAAGATATTCCTTGTCGACTTTTATTCCATTAATTTCCATTTGAGAAAGTATCCTAATTAATGGTTTTTCAAAAACCTCATAAATTCTCGTTAGTCCCTCTTTATCTAATCTATTTTTAAACAAATCAAAAAGTCTAAAAGTTACATCTGCATCTTCTGCTGCATATTGAGTAGCCTTTTTTAAATCAACATCAGAAAAAAGTAGTTTCTTTTTTCCTGATCCAACTAAATCTTTAAAAGAGATTGTTTTGTGCCCAAGATGAATTTCGGACAAAGTATCAAGATTATGACGGTTAAGACCAGCATCCAGTGTATAAGATGCTAGCATTGTATCTTCTATAGGGTTTATAAAGATATTTTTCCTTTTCAAAATTATATAATCAAATTTAATATTTTGACCAGTTTTCTTTATACTGGGATCTTCTAAAAGTTCTTTAATTTTTTTTAAGACTATTTTTTCGTCTAAACATTTCTCCTTTGTGTGTTTTAAAGGTATATAACAAGCCTTATTAGGCTCATAACAAAAAGAAAGGCCCACCAGATCAGCTTCTAAAGGATTTAAAGATGTTGTTTCTGTATCTACTGAGATTATATGTTTCTCTTTTAAAATTGAAACCCATTCATCTAATTGTTTCAAACTTTTAATCATAACGTACTTTGATAAGTCTATACTTTGACTCTCATTTTTTTTTCCGTTGAAACTTATTTTTTTGTTATTAGGCTCTCCATAAAAATTTATGGTTTGGCTAAGAAGCCTGTTGAACTCCATTTCTCTTAAAAAACTATAAAGTTTATCCTTATTTACCTCTTTAATAATAAAATTTTCAATTTTGTCTTTTACTGGAACATCATCTTTTAATAAAACAAGTTTTTTACTCATAACAGCAGATTCTTTGTTTTCCATTATTGTCTGTTTTCTTTTTTTTTGTGGAATCTCTTCAGCTTTTTTTAAAAGGGTCTCCAAATTTTTGTACTTATTAATTAATTCTGCGGCAGTTTTAATTCCAATTCCTGGAACACCAGGTATATTGTCGGATGAGTCTCCAGCTAGTGACTGTACATCTATTACTTGTTCGGGTTTGACTCCAAATTTTTCAAGAACTTCTTTTTGACCAATAACTTTGCTTTTCATTGGATCAAACAATCTTATATCTTTAGATACTAACTGCATTAAATCTTTGTCAGATGAAATTACAGTGACTTTAGCTCCAGCGTTTATAATTTGTTTTGAATAAGTAGCTATTAAATCATCTGCTTCATAATTCAATTGCTCGACAGATGGTACATTAAAAGCATCAACTGCTTTTCGTATGTATTCGAATTGTGGGGCTAAATCATCTGGTGCTTCTGATCTATTAGCCTTATAGTCTTTATAAATTTCATTTCTGAAATTTTTTCTAGCAGAGTCAAATATAACAGCGAAATGAGTTGGTTTATTTTTTGAGTCATCAGATCTTGATTCCTCTAAAAGTTTAAATAGCATATTGCTGAAACCAATTACAGCGCCTGTAGGAAGGCCATCACTTTTTCTGGATAATGGCGGCAACGCATAATAAGCTCTGAATATATATCCAGATCCATCAACTAAATAAAAATGGTCAGTTTTTTTAATAGCATTCATCAATTAATGATATCTTAATTTTTTTCGTGATATAATAATAATAAATTATGGACAAAATTGCATTATCCTCAAAAAATTTAACGAAAATCTATTCAAAAAATAACACTTCGAGTAAATCAATTTTGGCGCTCAATAAATTAAACCTAGAAGTGAAGCAGGGAGAAATTTTTGGATTACTTGGACCAAATGGAGCTGGCAAAACAACATTCATCAATATTTTAGGCGGGCTAGTGACAAAAACATCCGGAAAAGTGAATTTATGGGGTTTTGATTTAGATATAAACCCGCGTCAAGTAAGAGCGTCAATAGGTATAGTTCCTCAAGAAGTAAATTTAGATGCTTTTTTTAGTCCAAAAAAATTACTTGAACTCCAGGCTGGTTTGTATGGGGTTAAAAAGGAAGATCAAATAACAGATTTAATTTTAAAAATGGTTGCTTTAGATAAGCAGGCCAACTCGTATGCTAGAAGTTTATCTGGAGGAATGAAGAGGAGACTGTTAATTGCCAAAGCTATGGTTCACCAACCTCCTGTTTTGGTTTTAGATGAACCGACTGCTGGAGTTGATGTGGAATTAAGACAAAACTTATGGAATAATATTAAGCAACTAAATCAAATTGGTGTAACTATTATTTTAACTACGCATTATCTGGGAGAAGCTGAAGAAATGTGTGATAGGATTGGAATTATAAATAAGGGAAATTTAGTAGCTTTAGATACAACTAAAAAACTATTAGAACGTGTAGAAAGTAAAAAAATTAAATTTACAGTTAAAAATTTAGATCTATTTCAAAAAATAAAGCTTGATGGTGTAAAATTCGTAAAAACCGATTCTCAAATTATAGCTATATATGATAAAAGTAAATTCAAGTTTGATGAAATTATAGAAGTGGTAAAAAAAAATGCTGAAATACTTGATATTTCAACAGAAGATGGTGATTTAGAAGATATTTTTATACAATTAACAAATAAGTAGATTTTTTTTAAAATGTAAGTAAGAATACTAATATGGAATTAATTAAAAATTTTAAAGAAACTTCTTTAATTAAAAACATTTTTTTAGCCGTTTTGGCTACTATTGTACTTGCTGTTTCTGCAAAAATTAAAATTCCTTTCGTTCCAGTTCCAATGACTATGCAAACATTTGTGGTTTTGTTGATAGGAATATTTTTTGGATGGAAACTAGGATTATTTACAGTTAGTTTGTATCTGTTAGAAGGAATAGCTGGTTTACCTGTATTTGCGGGAACACCAGAAAAAGGGGTTGGTATAATCTACTTTTTCGGCCCAACAATGGGTTATTTGGTTGGTTTCTTGTTTGCGGTTTATTTATCAGGTCTATTTAAATTTGAAAAAAAATACTCAATTTTAAACTTTTTAAAACTACTTTGTGCTGTGAGCACAATTTACTTGTTTGGAATGTTGTGGTTAAGTAAATTTACTGGATTTGAAAAAGTATTTATAATTGGTGCACAACCTTTTTTACTTGCTGAATTATTTAAAATTCTTCTATTAACAATGCTTATTCCACATATATTGAAATTTAAAAGATCCTAGGTTTTATCTAGGAGATCTTTTAGCAAGAATTCTTTGAAGGGTCCTTCGATGCATTTTAAGCCTTCTTGCTGTTTCTGAAACATTCCTATTGCATAGTTCAAATACTCTATGAATATGTTCCCATTTTACCCTATCGGCAGACATAGGGTTTTCTGGAGGTTTTGCCTTTGAGTCTGGTGATGCTAAGAGAGCAGCTTCAACATCATCTGCATCCACAGGCTTCGCCATGTAGTCGATAGCCCCGGCTTTTACAGCAGCAACAGCAGTAGGCAAATTACCGTAACCTGTCAGCATCACTATCCTACTGTCCTTTTTGACCTTGTTGATCGCCTCAACAACGTCCAAACCACTACCGTCTTCGAGTCTAAGGTCTACTAAAGCAAACTTTGGAGGTGAGGATTTAACCATTTTAATAGCATTTTCAACAGTTTTTGCATCTCTTACCTGGAAACCTTTCTTTTCCATTGCTCTAGATAGTCTCGACCTTAATGGATCATCGTCATCTACTATAAGCAATGACTTGTCCTCAAAATCATTAATCTTTAAACCTGAAGGTGTTTGTTTCATTTTTACTATCTCCGACATACTAACTTATATGGTTATCCATGTCTTAATTGAAATGCGACATTAGTGCATTATTTTCTTTACATAATGGTCAAAAAACCGTATTGGGAATTTAGAAAGCTTCTTTTTGATAAATTTTTGTGAAGCTTGTTGTGTAATAAAAAATGGGGGACACATATAAAATGCGAAAATTTGCTGGTGTTAGTGAATTAATTAACACCTTAAAACCTGATAACCCAGTGTACTGTATCAGGCCAAAATTAATAAAAAAGTCAGTAGAATTTTTTAAGAATAACTTCCCTGGAAGAGTTTTATATGCTGTCAAAACTAATCCAAATGAAAAAGTTATTAAAATTATTATAAATAACGGAATAAAAGATTTCGATGTTGCTTCTATAAATGAAATTAAATTAATAAGAAAAATTAATGATAAAGTAAAAATTTACTTTATGCATACAATTAAAAGTCGAGAAAATATTAAAGAAGCATATTTTAAATATAATGTTAAAGATTTTGCTTTAGATACAAAAGAAGAATTGCTTAAAATACTTGAAGCAACAAATAATGCTAAAGATTTAAATCTTTATGTAAGAATAGCAATTTCGAATGAACACGCAGAAATTGACCTTTCTAGAAAATTTGGAGCTCTTTCTAGCGAAGCCCTTGGTCTACTAAGGCTTTCAAAGGCACATGGGAAAAAAGTGGGTCTAAGTTTCCATGTTGGATCTCAATGCATGGATAAAATATCTTTTTCAAAAGGTATCGCTGAAGTTGGAAATATTATTAAAAAAACTAAAATCATTCCTGACGTTATAAATATCGGAGGTGGTTTTCCCTCAATCTATCCGGATTTAATACCTGAACCACTTGAAAATTACTTAGAAGAAATAAATAAAGGTATTAAAAATTTAAAGTTGGAAAAAACACCTGAGGTATTTTGTGAACCTGGACGAGCTATTGTAGCTGAAGCTGGATCTACCATAGTTAAAGTAATTTTGAAGAAGAAGCAAAAATTGTATATTAATGACGGAACCTATGGATCCCTTTTTGATGCAGGTGTGCCTAATTTTGTTTTACCAACAAAAATGCATACTAATGGAAGAATTGTTTCAAAAAAGTTAACAGCATTTAATTTTTATGGGCCCACTTGTGATAGTTTGGATTATATGAAAGGTCCTTTTTTGCTTCCTAACAATATTAAGGAAGGTGATTATATTGAACTAGGACAACTTGGTGCTTACGGAACTACATTTAGAACAAAATTTAATGGTTTTTATTCAGACGAAATGTATCAGGTAGATGACAAACCTATTCTTTCCATGTACGATGGGAATGTTAAAGTCAAATTCTTAGTCGCTTAATGAATAAAAATAACGGTCCAACTCTAGGACACAATAAAAAAACATTATTGAAATCAGAAGTTGAACACATCGATATAACATCTTTTGATGCTCGAAAGATTATTGATTCTATGAAAAAAATGTCATTCACATCTAGGGATACTGCGAAAGCTGCTGATATTTACAACGAAATGCTAAGAGATAAAAATTGTTCAATATTTTTAACAATAGCAGGATCTACTTCTGCTGCAGGCTGTATGAAGCTTTATTCAGATTTAATAAAATATAACATGGTTGATGCGATAGTAGCTACTGGAGCATCTATAGTTGATATGGATTTCTTTGAAGCATTAGGTTTTAAACATTATCAAGGGGATCAATTTCAAGATGATAAAGTTTTAAGAGATAATTATATAGACAGAATTTACGACACCTATATTGATGAAGAACAGTTACAAGCATGTGATAAGGCTATATGTGATATTGCGAATAAATTACCCCCTAAAACATACACCTCAAGGGAATTTATTAAAGAAATTGGTAATTATTTAAAATCAAACGCAAAAAAAAAGGGATCCCTAATTGAATTAGCATATGATTATAATGTTCCTATATTTTGTCCAGCTTTTACAGACAGTTCAGCTGGTTTTGGATTAGTTATGCATCAGGAGCAAAATCCTAAAAAACATATTACCATAGACTCTATAAGAGAATTTAGAGAATTAACTGAAATAAAGTTAAAATCTAAAGCCTCTGGTTTATTGATGATTGGTGGAGGAGTCCCTAAGAATTTTGTGCAAGATACTGTTGTTTGTGCAGAACTTCTTGGTAAAAAAGTTGATATGCATAAATATGCAATTCAGATTACTGTTGCTGATGTCAGAGATGGTGCGTGTAGTAGTTCAACACTGAAAGAAGCAAGTTCATGGGGAAAAGTTGACACATCAAAAGAACAGATGGTTTTTGCTGAGGCCACAAGTGTTTTACCTTTAATTGCTAGTGACGCATATCATCGACAAAGCTGGAAAAATAGGGAAAGAAGAAATTTTCAGAAATTATTTTAATAAAATGACAAAGACAAAAATAGCTCTTATACAGATGAAAATGTCGTCTGAATCTAAAAAAAACATGAATTCAGCTATTAAAAAAATAAAGGAAGCAAGTAAAAAAAAAGCTAAGGTAGTTTGTTTACCTGAATTATTTTTATCAAACTATTTTTGCCAGGAAGAAAAGCACTCTAATTTCAATTTAGCAGAGAAGATACCTGGAAAGACAACAAGTATTCTTTCAAGATTAGCCAAAGAACTTAAAATTATAATTATTGCTCCGATTTTTGAAAAGAAAACTTCGGGCATATATCATAACAGCTGTGTAATTATTAATGAAAAAGGGAAAATAATTGGAAAGTACAGAAAAATGCATATACCAGATGATCCACAATATTACGAAAAATTTTATTTCACTCCAGGTGATCTAGGGTTTAAGTCTTTTAAAACAAATTATGGTAATATCGGAACTTTAATTTGTTGGGATCAATGGTTTCCCGAAGCAGCGAGACTCACATCTTTACTGGGTGCTGAAATACTCTTTTATCCAACAGCAATTGGTTGGCATCCAAAAGAGAAAAAGAAATTTGGAAAATCTCAACTTAATTCTTGGTTGTCTATACAAAGATCACACGCCATTGCAAATGGAGTTTATGTTGCAGCAGTTAATAGAGTTGGAATTGAAAAACAAGGATCTAAAAAATTAGAATTTTGGGGTAATACAATTGTTTTTGATCCAAGTGGAAATATAATTGCTAGCGCCAAGCGAGCAGAAAAAATTTTAATTTGTGATATTGATTTTAAAAAAGTTGAAAATGTAAGACGTCACTGGCCTTTTTTTAGAGACAGAAGAATTGATCATTATAAAGGTATATTAAATAACCCCAGAGATGCCTAGAATGAGCAAAAAAGGCATTTATAGGATGCCTGCTGAGTGGGAGCCACAAAAGTCTACTTGGATAGCATGGCCTCACAACAAAAAGGATTGGCCAGGTAAATTTGAACAAATACCAATAATTTTTAGCAAAATAGTTGCTGAAATTTCTAAGGTACAATCAGTTAATATTTTGGCCAAGGATAAGTCGGACTTTAAAAAAGCACAAATTTTTCTTAATATTTTTAAAGCCAAAATTAAAAATATCAAAATTATAATTTGTAAAACAGATAGAGCTTGGACAAGAGATTTTTTGCCAATATTTATTAAAGATAATAAAAACAGAAATATACTTTCTAACTGGGAATTTAATGGTTGGGCAAAATATAAAAATTTTAAAAATGATAATAAGGCTTTTTTAGAAGTAAAAAAATTTAAAAAGTTAAAGGTTATAAAGCCAGTTTATAATAAAAAGAATGTTGTTCTAGAGGGTGGTTCTATCGATGTGAATGGAAGCGGTGTTCTTTTGACTACTAAGCAATGTTTGTTAAGTAAAGTTCAACAAAGAAATAAGGGCCTTAAAAAATGGGATTATCATCAAATATTTCATAAGTTTTTAGGTATAAAAAAAATAATTTGGTTAAACAAAGGAATATATGGAGACGATACACATGGACATGTTGATGATATTGCAAGATTCATTAACAAGAATAAAATATTTGTGGCAACAGAAAAGAACAAAAAAGATAAAAACTTTAAAAATCTTAATGAAAATATTGAGATTATTAAAAAATTTAATAGAGAAAATCAGGATAAATTTGAAATTATCAATATACCAATGCCTAAACCAAAATTTATCGATGGTATTAGACTACCTGCAAGTTATCTTAATTTTTATATTGCTAATAAAGTTGTTTTAGTTCCATCGTTTAATGACTCAAAAGATAAACTTATTCTAAAAATATTCAAAAAACATTTTAAAAATAGAAAAATCATTCTAGTAGATAGTTCAATTTTAGTATGGGGATTTGGAACAATTCACTGTATGACTCAGCAAGAACCAAATTGATTATTATTTATTTACTATGTCAGAATTATTCCAGATTATTTCCACTAAGGCCCCGCCTAGATTGGTGTTAGAAAATTCGATTATTGCTTTTTTTCTTTCTAATAAAGTCTTTCCAATAAAGGTTCCTAGACCTAAACCTGCTTTAGATTTCAATCTTTTTGATTTTGAAGTGATGTATGGTTCGCCAATAATTTTAGAAATGTCATCTGGAAATCCCGGTCCATCATCCGAAATTTGAATCTTGGTTTGATCACCATCAATTAACAGATTAATATCAACTTTTCTTTTTGAAAACTTTACAGCATTACCCACAAAATTTCTGATTCCATAAGTAATCTCCGGAGATCTTTTAATAGGTATCTTCTTGTCTGTATTAGTTAAATTTAAATTGATTTTCTTTTTTGATATTTCCTCAAAAGATTTTGAAATTTCATAAAGTAAATCCTGCAAAGATATATTCATTACATAATCGTCGTCCACTATTTTATTTTGAGATATTTTTTTTAGTATTTCACCACATTTTTTAGATTGTTGTAATAAAGTATCAATATCTTTGCTAAATTCATTGTTTATACCAATCTCTTTTTTAAGTTCTTTTGCGATAACTGTTATTGTTGATAATGGTGTTCCTAGTGAATGAGCTGCTGCAGCTGCCTGTTGTCCGATTGAATCTAGTTCTTGTTCTTTAGCTAATACAAGTTCTAATCTATTTAAAGCATTACCTCTTTTTCTTGCTTCATAACCAAAACGGAAACCAAAATAGTTTAAAAAAATTAAAACAATTATTAAAGCTGTCGGAATTGAAAAAATATAGTAATCAGGTACATGAAAATGTATATTTCCTTGGCTTGGCAAAGGATAATAATTAAAAGTTAACAGTAGCAAAGATAATATTGTAATAAATGATAAAAAAAACGTACTAGCTAAATTTAATAAAGTTGAGGATATTATAGCGGGTACAATAAGAAAAATTATAAATGGGTTTGTTACTCCCCCGGTTAAATAAATTAAAACTGATAATTGTATAACGTCATAAAACAAAAGTATCGTTGACTCTGTATTATTGAGTTGTGGATTTTTTATATTAAATTGTATGAAAATATTTGTAATTCCTCCAAAAAAAATTGTTAGTGAGCAGAAAATTATTGGTAGGTCAAATTGAACAACAAAATGCACAATATAAATTGTTATTAGCTGTCCTATTAAAGCTATCCACCTTAAAATTACTACTGTGCGTTTTTCTAACTTTAAGTCCTCTTCGTACTTAAGGATTTCAGATATCTTCATAAATTTATTAGATGTCTAGATTTTCTACTTCAAGAGCTTTTTCCGTGATGAAATCTTTTCTTGGTGCAACCTCGTCTCCCATTAGTATCTTTATAATATTTTGGTCTTCTTTGGACTTCTCTTTTGTTCCTTTAGAATATTCCACTCTCAACAACGTCCTGTTTTCTGGATTTAAAGTTGTTTGCCATAATTCCTCAGGGTTCATTTCTCCTAGGCCTTTGAATCTTTGAATATTTAACTTTTGCCTTTGATCAACAATATAATCTTCCAACTCTTTTTTACTTAAGTTTTTCTTGCCGTTATCTAAGGATTTTAAAATATGTTTTTCTAAATCCTTTTCGTTTTTTATATATGTTACTTTAGTACCAC
>CETH01051557.1_pt1 | contig 17971 bp, 16 predicted proteins | sample 361461 | NCBI WGS metagenome assembly CETH01 (sample SAMEA2622695, study PRJEB7988) | marine metagenome | isolation source: saline water (ENVO:00002010), including
GCGCCTCGTTCCGCGGGTTTCGGACGTAGTGAAAGTTATCGTGCCTGAGAGAGAAATGACGTGATTGTTGGGCACGATTCTTGTTTCTTGTTTGATATGGAAGTTGGTGGCGATTTAGCAAGTGTTTGGGACCTCACCCTCGAATCAAGATTGGAACTGCATCTTCGGCGAACTCAATGAGAAATTGTGGCACTAGACCCGCGAGAAGAGTGAAGCCAACCATCACAATCACTACAACCGTGGTGGTCCAGTGCCAAGATGGAACACCGTTCTCATTTTCTTCATCGTCTACGTACATTGCCATGACAATGCGCAGATACATGAATGCTCCTACTACAGCGGTCACCATCGCGAGCCCGGCCAGAACATAGTTTTCGTTGTTCACTGCAGCTGCGATGACTTGGAATTTGGCGACGAACCCTGAGGTCGTCGGGATGCCTGCTTGAGCTAATAGGAGGATCGTGAATCCAATTGCCAGCACTGGGCGAGAGTGGCCAAGGCCTGCGTAATTCGCCAGGGGGTGTTCATCGTCTCGACCCATGGCTCCGACAACAGCGAACGTGCCCAGAACCATAAAAGTGTAGGTCAAGAGGTAGAAAAGGGCCGCTGCTGTGCCTTGGGCGGTGGCCGCCTGAACGGCGATGAGTACATATCCGGCGTGGCTTACTGAGGAAAACGCAAGCATTCGTTTAACGTCGTTTTGCAAGATCGCCATTACCGCGCCCACAACCAATGTCACCGCGGCTAGAACGCTGACGATCGGCGTCCAGTCAAGGTGATGGCTGGCAAAAGCGGCGAAGAAGATCCGCAGAAGAGCGGCAAATCCTGCTGCTTTGGCAACTGACGCCATCCATCCGGTTACTGGACTGGGAGCCCCCTGGTAGACATCAGGGGCCCAGAAGTGAAATGGGGCAGCAGCTACTTTGAATGACAGACCGACTAGCAGAAGTGCCATAGCTGCCATGAGTAAATGTTGGTCTCGAAAGACAACGGCGCCGAGGTAGTCACGGATGTGAATCAGATTTGTAGATCCTGTAGAGCCGTATATGAGAGCTATGCCGTAGAGCAAGAAGGCCGAACTGAAAGCACCTAACACGAAATACTTAATTGCTGATTCTCTTGCTTCTTGCCGTCGATCGTGCATGGCGATCATCACATAAAGGCCGATGGAGAGCGCTTCTAACCCGATGAACATTACGACGAGGTCGTTTGCTGATGCCATGACGATGGCACCAGCTGCGGAACACAGCAACAGGGCATGAAACTCAGGAGCATCAATGCCCTCTTTGTCTAGATAGCCATGCGACAGTAACGCCGTCGCCGCGAGTGCTATCAGAATAAGCATGGTGAAAAAGATGCTGAATCCGTCAATACCGAAAGCAGAAGCTATCGAGGATGAAGGTCCATCTCTTTGAACATCATTCCACAGGCCCATGGCCACTATGTATGAGGTAATCGCGGCGCACACTGTTGTGACGGTCACAAAAACGGTAGAGCTCCGCTTGGGCGCGAGTGCAGACACGAGCATGATCAGCAACGCTGCGCCTAAGAGAATCATTTGTGGGAGTAACGCCCACCAGTTAACCGATGGCCCGACGAAGGTCAGAACGCTTTGGGTAGCCATCAGTGGTCATCCTTGGAGCTTGAATGATCGACAACGATGATTGGCTGCCCTAGGTCTGGTTCAACGAAGTCGGAGTGTTCTTCAAGGTGATATATGAGATTTTGAACAGCGGGTTCTATGCGTTCAAGTACTGGTTTGGGATAGAGGCCTAGATAAACGATGCCAACGATAAAAGGCGCGAGCACTAGACCTTCTTTGAGTGTTAAGTCAGTGGTTTCTTGATCCTTAGCAGTCGGTTCGCCATGAAAAACTCGCTGGTACGCCCATAGCAAGTAGAGCGCTGCGAGTATGACGCCAGTTGCAGCGACGATGGTCCACCACCGTCGGGTGTCATAGGAACCGATCAAGATCAAAAATTCACCAACGAAGCCGTTAAGTCCAGGAACGCCTATTGACGAAAGCATTACAACCGTGAAGAAGCCCGCAAAAATTGGTGCTGCTGACTGAATACCGCTTAGTTCTTCAATCGCTCGGGTTTTCCTTCTTTCGTAGAGCATTCCCACAAGAAGGAAAAGAGCGCCGGTTGATAAACCGTGGTTGATCATCTGCAGCACTCCGCCTTCCAAACTTTGGGTGGTGAAAGCAAAGATGCCTAGGACAATGAAACCCATGTGGGCCACAGAGGAGTATGCAACGAGACGCTTTAGGTCTTTTTGCATCGTTGCAACGATCGCTCCGTATATGACTCCAACGACGCCCAATGTTGCCAAAGTGGGCGCCGCCCAGACTGACGCTTCGGGGAACAGGTACAACCCGAAGCGCAGTAGTCCATATGTACCCAGTTTCAACATCACCGCAGCAAGAACTACTGAACCCGCTGTCGGCGCTTGGGTGTGAGCATCTGGGAGCCATGTGTGGACTGGGAAGATAGGAACTTTGATCACGAAGGCAAGCGCAAAGGCCAGAAAACATAGTCTGGCTGTGGTTGTAGAAAGTGCTTGTCGTTCAGCAAGTTCAACGACACTGAAAGTGACACCTTGGTCACCTGCGCTCAACGTGGCGACACTGACGATCGCTACAAGCATGAGGGCGGAGCCCGCCATTGTGTAGAGAAAGAACTTCGTAGCCGCGTATCTTCTGTCGTCGTATCCCCAGCCACCTATGAGCATGTACATAGGCACTAAGACGATTTCAAACATGAGGAAGAAGAGGAAGAGGTCTAGTGCGAGGAATGCGCCGAATGAACCGGCCTGCAACAGCAGTAACCAAGCGGTGTATGGCTTCGGGTCGTGATGCGGATCAACTGCTACAAGAACTATTGGCGTGATCAAACCCGTGAGCACTACCAACCACAAGGAAATTCCATCGACGCCTACATGCCAGTTAATACCCAGACTGGGGATCCACGATTGGATTGACTCAAACTGAAAATCAGATTGATGAACTGAAAATTGGGCCATTACGTACAGTGACAAAGCGGCCGCTATTGAAGAAAAGAGGGCTCCTATTGGTCGCATTAGCTCAGGTCGGCTATTGGGAAGTAGAACAACTACTAACGCGCCGACGATCGGTACAAAAATGAGGGCGTTCAACACCGGGAAAGACGATGCGCTTTGCGCTGCGAGAAAGCCAATCACAGCAATCCCCATGCCAAGATAACGAGGATCGCTAGAGCTCCAAGGGCGACCCCTACTGCGTAGTTGCGCATGTATCCCGATTGGGTGGGTTGGATCAGCTGCCCGAACTTCATGATTGCGCGCCCTAGTCCGTTGACACCGCCATCAACTATTCGGCCATCGAAATCAGCTGTTCTTTGGAAACCTGATGTCCCCGGCCCACCGACGACTCGCGCGTAGGAGCTATCAACGTACATAGCGTTTTCGAGAAATTCAGGCTCTAAACGACCCGTAGGTATGCGGTGCTTCATCCAACTCAGCACCGCAATAGAGATACCTATGAGGCCGGCAGCTACTGAAATCACTGCCAAAGCAATCTTGGTGGCAGTCCCTGAAGAGAAGTGGTGTGGGTGGTGAAAGATTGGTTCCAAGAAGTGTTCGAGCACCAGCCAGTCTTTAACTAATGGCAGGTTTATTGCTCCTCCTAGCGCTGCTGCGACAGCGAGGATGCAGAGTGGGGTTGTCATGGTCCATGAAGACTCATGAGGATGAACGTCGTCATCCCATCTCTGATCACCGAAGAACACGAGAATTACTTGTCTGCTCATGTAATAGGCCGTTAGTAAGGCCGTTACGAGTCCAACGATCCAGAGCAGGGGACCTATATTTTTCTGTTCCCATGCTGCTAGGAGAATTTCGTCTTTAGACCAGAATCCCGCGAACGGGGGCACACCTGCTATCGCCAACCACCCGACAATAAAGGTGGCGCCGGTTATTGGCATCGCTATGCGCAACGCGCCCATCTTTCGCATGTCTTGTTCGTCGTGCATCCCATGTATGACCGAACCAGAACCTAAGAACAGCAGAGCTTTGAAGAAAGCGTGGGTAATTACGTGGAAGATTGCGGCTACATAGGCTCCTGAACCAATCGCTAGGAACATGTATCCCAATTGGCTGACCGTCGAATAGGCCAAGACTCTTTTAATGTCATGCTGAGCGACTGCGCACAGAGCCGCAAACAACGCTGTTGTAGCGCCGATAACCGCGATGACGAGTAAAGCGTCATCTGTCAAAACGTTGTTCATCCGCACTAGGAGATAGACACCCGATGTCACCATGGTCGCTGCATGAACCATTGCCGAAACTGGTGTCGGCCCTTCCATGGCATCGGGCAACCATACGTAGAGCGGTAGCTGGGCTGATTTTCCGGCAGCCGCGACGAAGAGAAGTAGCGATACAGCGGTGCCAGTTGCCGCAGACATTGCTGGTGAGGTTGCGATTTCCGTATAGGTGACTGTTCCAAGCGCAGACCAGATTGCAAAGGTCGCGATCATGAATCCCCAATCACCAACGCGGTTGGTGACAAACGCCTTCTTGCCAGCGGTAGCCGCGGACTCTCGTTGATGCCAGAAAGAAATTAGGAAATACGAACACGCTCCGACGCCTTCCCATCCCAGAAACGTGACCACCAAGTTGTTGCCGAAGACCAGCATGAGCATCGAGAACAGAAACAAGTTCAGATACAAAAAGAACTTTGAGTACTTCTCATCCCCGTGCATGTAGCCGATTGAGTACAAATGGATGAGCGCTCCTACACCAGTGACAAACAGGGCCATCGTGATCGATAGGGGGTCCACTAGAAATCCAGCTTCGACTTTTAGGGATCCAGCCGGTAACCATTCGAAAAGCACAAATTCGTAGGATCGATCTCCAGCGTGAGAATCTTTGCCTAATAAACCAACCAACACGATCAAGGTCGCTACGAAGGAGGCTCCGGCAACAGCAGTAGCAACCCAACCAGCGCGGGGTTCTCCAAGTAGGTGCCCAACTGCAAGCAGAATAAGAAATCCCAGGAGCGGGAGTGTCGGAATAAGCCACACTAATTCGACCATCCGTCAACCCCTCAACGTCGACAAATCATCGGCTGTAGTGTCAGGACGCCGCCGCAAGATCGCGACCACTAGCCCTAATCCGACTACTACTTCGGCTGCCGCCACCACCAGAACGAAGAAAACTACGGTCTGTCCCCCAATGTCATCGAGTCTTTGAGCAAAAGCCACCAGGCTGAGATTGACGCCGTTCAACATAAGTTCAACACACATCAACATGACGAGCGGGTTTCTACGAATGAGTAACCCTGTGCCACCGATCACGAATAGAAGGGCACCCAAAACGAGATACCAGCCGGTCGTTACGTCCATTAGTTTTCGCCTCGCTCTTCAACGAGTGGAGGTTCCGACTGCGAGGGCTTTCGAGCTAGTACAACTGCGCCGATCACTGCAATAACAAGAAGTAACGACGTTAATTCAAATGCATAGACATGGTCGGAGAATAGGGATCTCGCCAGAAGACGCACATTCTCTGCCGTTGAGGCCGACCCGCCAACAGATTTTGCCCCGGTTACAGGTTCTCCCACGACAACTAAGAGCGCCCCCAGGACCATTAGAGAACCCGCGCCAAAAACTAAGGCAGCCCATCGTTGGCCCGGCAGTATCGACAACTCCAGGTCTTGAGCTCGGTCTACACCCAAGAGCATGATGACAAAAAGAAAAAGGACAACTATCGCGCCTGCGTAGACGATCACTTGAACCGCGGCAAGAAAGTGTGCTTCTTGCGCTACGAATTGGACAGCAATCCCGAACAGGGTCATTACCAACATCAATGCCGAATGAACCGGATTTCGCGCGAGAATAACCCCTAGTGCGCCCGTTAAGCACACGCCAGCCGCAATGAAAAAGACGAGCGCGTCGACCATTAGTGACTGGCTCCTGAGTGGCCGTCAGCTTCGGCAGTGCTATCCGATTTCTCTTGCTCCTGACGGTCGTGTTGGCCCATTTCGGGCGCGCGAACCCCGTAGCCCAGTTCCCCGCTCCAACCCGCTCGATTTTCATAGTCAGGGTTACCTGATGGCGCTGTGGCTCTCATCCAACCCGAAGTAGCTAAATCGTCTCCTTCGTGCCACAGTTCCCAAGGCTGACGTTGGGGAAGTCCATCATCTCCGACCACTAATTCATCTTTTGTGTATATGGCATCTGCCCGATTACTGAAACTGAATTCAAACAATTTGGATTCAGTGATGGCTTCCGTGGGGCAGGCTTCAACGCAAAGATCGCAATGGATGCAACGGAGATAGTTGATTTCGTACACGTAGCCGTAGCGTTCACCCGGTGAAACCGGATCAGTTTCAGAGTTGTCTGCACCTCGGACATAGATGCACCTAGCTGGGCATACACCGGCACATAGCTCGCAACCAATGCACTTTTCCATGCCGTCTTCGTATCGATTAAGAACGTGCCTTCCATGGAACCGAGGCGGCTTAGGGCGCTTTTCTTTCGGATACTCAGTAGTGACTCTTTCTTCGAAGAGTTTCTTAAAGGTCACCTTGAAGCCCGCGAGATATCCCATTACGCGTCTTCCAATTCTTCTTGGTAAACGCGGTCTCCCGCCCGAAGCGCAGCCAACAGCAACGCGGTCCCAACAGCAAGCGCCACAATCGCAGCGCCATAGGTAACCAGCCAATTCCAGTCATACGCTGCACGTAATTCTTTAAGACTGATGAACATCAGCCAGAAGAGAATTAGCGGGATTAAGAGCTTCCATCCAAGATGCATGAGTTGGTCATAGCGAAGTCGAGGAAGGGTCGCTCTAAACCACACGAAAACGAACAAGAACGCCAGTACTTTTAGTAGGAACCACACCGTTGGCCAGAACCACGTCATTCCGAACAGAATTGGCCCTGCTGGTCCTCCGAAGAAGAGGGTCACCATGATTGCCGACATGGTGATCACATTCATAAATTCAGCGAGAAAGAATAATGCGAACCTGATTGACGAGTATTCGGTATGAAAGCCTCCGACCAACTCTTGTTCGGCTTCGACTAGGTCAAAGGGCGGGCGATTCAATTCCGCAGTAGCTGCAATTAAGAACACCAAGAACGGAACAATCCCAGACGAAATCAGAAACCATCTAGTGATCCCACCTGATTGCGCAGCCACGATTCCGTGAGTCGAGAGCGTGCCCGCTAGTACTACAACAACAACCGTAGCCATACCGAGCGCAGCTTCATAAGAGATGGCTTGAGCGGATGCTCGTACAGAACCAATCAGTGGATATTTCGAACCCGAGGCCCATCCAGCAAGCATCACGCCGTATACAGCTATTGATGACATCGCTAATAGGAGAAGAATGCCGACGGGTGGATCTGCTACCTGCAGGAAGGTTTCCCGACCAAAGATCGTGACCGTCCCTGAATCCCCTCCTCCAAAAGAACCGCCTATAGGTACTACCGCGAAGGAGAGGAATGCTGTGACTGCTGAAATATATGGCGCTAGCCGAAATACCAGCGGGTCCGCGTTTTCTGGACGAAGGTCCTCTTTGAAAAAGAATTTGACTCCGTCGGCAAACGTTTGGAGTAATCCCCAGGGGCCTGCAACATTAGGGCCTATCCGATTTTGCATATCTGAAATGAGCTTTCGCTCAAACCAGACCATGAACATCGTTGCAACCAGAAGGAAAGTGAAAGCGACCAGGACTTTGATGAGCATGATGCCCAGATCTGTGAGGTCAACGCCGTCAAGGTAGAGCGGATCCCCCGTCATAGTGTTTCTATCCGGATGTCATTTACCATCGCATCTGCATCGATAAAGCGGTTAGCACCGCCACCCGGTTGGTTGAACGGCAACATCGCCGTACCGCGTTCAATGTTCTCGTCCGCAATAGCGGTGATTATTTCGGTCGCTCTGGTGGAAATCACACGAACATCAGTCCCACTTGAGATACCTAAACGTTGGAGGTCATTGGGGTGCACTCTTAAGGCAGGTGCTTCGGCAAGCGGTTGCAGTGAAGGGCTATAAGTTGTGGCTGTCGCTGCGTCCCAGAGTTTGCGTCCGCTGACGAGTCGTAGTCCGTATCCGTCCGCTACTGGGGGCGTTCCAGGGGCTGGGAGGTCTAGTTCTATCGATGATCGTTGCACCAAAATTCCCTCGTGCGCTTCGGAACTTTCCACTCTTTCCACAGTGACGCCAGAGTGGCTTGGGGCGACTCGTTCAATTTCTCGCCAAATTTCTTCTTTCGAACCGAGGGCCAGCTCGCCACCTAAACGCCAAGCGAGTTCGGTTGCAATCATCCAGTCATCTCGAGCTGAACCTGGAGAAGTGATCTTTTGGGTCAGCCTGCTTATGCGACCTTCAATGTTCGTTGTGGTGCCTCCTTGCTCTCCAAAAGCAGTCGCTGGTAGCACGACATCAGCCTGCGCGACTGAGTCGGTGACGAAGGTGTCCACAGCGATAAGGGTCTTCACTTTTTGTATTGCTTCGGCTGCGAGGTTGCGATCCGGGAAGTCCGATAAGGGATCGGCTCCTATCAAAATCAGAGTGTCTAGTTCACCTGATGCCGCTGCATGGAGCATCTCGGTCGTATCAAGTCCTTTAGTTGTTGGGACTGTGTTCCAGGTGTCCAATAGAACTGGAGTGGGTTGCTCAAGACGCGTCCTACCCGGGAGAATCCCAGGAGCAAGGCCCATATCAAGTGCGCCGCGTACATTGCCTCGCCTTAGTGCTGGGAGGAATGTCGCATGGGGAAGTTCTGCTCGAATCGCCGCTGTTAACGACAGGGTTGGCTCTTCAGATTCAGCCAGTGATGCTCGGCCTATGACTACTACCAGCGAGCCTTCCTTGAGTTGTACAGCCAAAGGATCATCGCTTGCAAGCAGTTCGCTTAGAGCTTTGGTGGTTTCACCCGGAGCGCACCGGATAGATCGTTGTGCGTAGGGTTCGATACCTGTCGCAGTCGGTCCGATTTCTACGACCTTGGTTTGGCCTTTTGTCGCTGCGCCCCGCAGTCTCAAATGCAGTATTGCTAATTCTTCTTTGATGTCTGGGCCTACAACAAGAACTGTGTCTGCGTTGCAGGCTTCGGCGATGGTCGCCAAGGGCAGAGCGAGAACTATTTCGGCTGGCAATCCGTCACCCAATTGAGCATCTACGTTATCTGTGCCTAGAACAGACTTCGCAAACTTTGACCATGCATAGGCGTCTTCATTGGTCAGTCTTGACCCTCCGATGAGCCCGACGCGTTCGGGCCCAGCTTGCTGTATAGCTTCAGCCGCAACAGCTAGGGCAGAGCCCCAGTCACTCCCCAACAACTGTCGTTGGTCATCTTTGTCGCGTGTCAGCGGCGTCGTTAAGCGATGGTCGCTATTTATGGACTCAAAGTTGAAACGTCCTTTGTCGCACAACCAGCCATGGTTGACCGATTCGACGTCTACTCCGAGATATCGGACCAATTCGTTTCTGGATGATTCAACAGCTACACGACAACCCATGGAGCACGTGGTGCATGTCGATTCGACCTGCTCTAGATCCCAAGGACGGGCTTTAAATCTGTATGGGGCAGCTGTCAGTGCACCTACAGGGCAGATCTGAACTGTATTACCGGAGAAATAAGAACTAAATGGTTCGTCGGGGAATGTGAGTACTTGAGTGGCGTTTCCTCTTTCCGTGAAGGAAATGAGCGGGTCGCCAGCGACTTCGTCCGCAAATCGGGTACATCGGTCGCAAAGGATGCACCGTTCCCGGTCCAAATGAACAAGGTCCGAAATGGGGATTGGTTTTTCATAGTGGCGCTTCTCTTCGATGAACCGCGACTCGCCTGGCCCATAAGCCATTGTTTGATCCTGGAGGGGGCACTCCCCGCCCTTGTCGCAGACCGGACAATCCAAAGGGTGATTAACCAGAAGGAATTCAAGGATGCCTTCTTGTGCTCTTTTGGTGTCTTCTGATTCGGTGTCTACCGACATTCCATCGGAGACGGGCACCATGCATGATGGTTGTAGCATTGGTCCGCGGCCGGTGTCTACGTCGACCAGACACATGCGACACATGCCGACTGGGGACATTCGTTCGTGATAGCAAAATCTTGGTATGTGGACTCCGGCCCGGTCAGCTGCGGCAATCAGCATTTCGCCAGGTTGTGCTTCGACTTGGGCACCGTTGATAGTGACGTTGATTTCACTTGGCGCTGACTCAGACATCGACAGCCACCTCAATCATGGTTGGCTCATCGTTACCCGAGACTTTTGCTTCGAATTCTTCTCTGAACAGCGTGAGTGCCGAGTGCACTGGAGCGAATGCTGAAGGGCCAACAAAGCAAATAGTGGTCATTCGGTAAGGGAATGGCACCGCTTCAATTCCCTTTGAAGCGACTGCAGCGTGGGGGAAGTCGCCGGGACAAATTGTCTCTCCTACTTCGATAAGTAGATCAAGATCACGGTTGGTTCCGCGTCCTTCTACTACTCGTCGGAGTATTTGTTCGAGCCAAGTTCCCCCTTCTCTACAAGGGACGCATTTCCCGCATGATTCATGTGCATAAAATTTGGTGAGCGTGAGTGCAGCGGCCGGGATGTCGGTTGTTTCATCCATCACCATGATCGCGCCAGATCCCAGCATGGAGCCTTGGGGGCCAACGTGGCTAGCTTCGAAGGGCAAGTCAAGTTGTTCGGGGGTGAACCATGGGGCCGAACCCCCACCCGGAACGAATGCTTTTAGTTGGTTGTCATTACGAATCCCGCCACACATGTCGGTTCCATAGAGCAGGTCTCGGAATGTTGTAGTGCCGTTGATGATCTCGTAAACCCCTGGACGCTTAACGTGCCCGCTAACGGCCACCATGCGCGTACCTGGCGACGTCTCTGTCCCAATTGCGGTAAAAGCCTGAGATCCATGTTCCAGTATCCATGGGAGATTCGACAAAGTTTCAACGTTGTTGACGATGGTTGGCTGCCCATATAAACCGATCGATGCTGGAAAGTACGGAGGCTTTAGTCGCGGCATTCCGCGGTTACCTTCGAGACTTTCAATTAGGGCTGTCTCTTCTCCCACTACGTAGGCTCCCGCACCCCAGTGCAGAACTATGTCAACTGAGAACTCACTACCCAGAATATTTTTACCTATGTAGCCCGCCGCATATGCGTCGTTCAGCGCTTGCGCGACACGTTCTTGGGCTACAGCCATCTCTCCGCGGATATACAGGAAGCATTGGCTTAACCCAACTGCATAACATGCGATCAAGCACCCCTCTATGAGTTGATGAGGATCTAATTCCATTAATAGCCGGTCTTTGTAGGTTCCGGGCTCGGATTCGTCACCGTTGACCACCAGATATCGAGGCCACACTTCTGGAGGACAAAATCCCCATTTGACTCCAGCTGGGAATCCCGCTCCTCCTCGCCCTAACAGTGTTGCATCGCGGACTTCGTTATGAACTTCTTCCGGTGTTTGTTGCAACGCTTTCTTTAATCCCTGATAACCATCTGTGGCTTCATATCTCGCAAGTGTGTAGGAGTCTTCGTAGTCAAAACGTGATGTCACTATCCGGGGCGTTGTGTTTGCAATAAAGCCCGGAGCGTGCGGAATCGGAGTTCCTGCCATCTGAGTCATTATTGACCCCCAGCTTCACTAAGCCACACCGGCGCGGACACAACGTCTTCGGGTGGGGTAGAACCTACAAACTTGTCCGCAGGGATGTGTTGTCGAATCTGGGACAAGACACCGTGTTCGGGGATGTCGCTATCGGACGAGGCGAGGTCTTCAACGAGTTGATCAAATTGATCAGGGGTTACTCGATATTGATGTCGATAGTTGACCTGCAAGCAGGGCGCTTCAGTGCATGCTGCTTGACATTCTGCCCCTTCAAGCGTGAACAGACCATCGGGTGTTGAGCCGCCCGATTTCACTCCCAGGCGCGACTCGGCGTGCTTCATCAAGTCTCCAGCCCCCATCAAGGCACATGACATAGTTGTGCAGATGTTGATTACGTATTTGCCGACGGGCTTCCGCTTAAACATCTCATAGAACGAACAGGTGCCGAGCACTTCTGCGCTTGTCGTACCTACCAACTCAGCAATTTCTGTCATCGCCTCATCGGTGACCCACCCCTCTTGTTCCTGCGCTAGATGTAGAAGGGGAATCATCGCTGAACGGGGTTTGGGATACCGACCGATAATTTCTTGCGCCAGCTCTGCGTTCTCCTCTGTAAAAAATTTCATCTGTCAACCTCGCCCATAATGGGGTCAATCGAGGAGATCACAGCTATTGCATCCGCTAAAAGACCGCCGTGCATCATGTGCGGGAGGGTTTGTAAGTTCACAAATGAAGGTGCACGAATGTGCATTCTTTGAGGCTTAGGGCCACCATCAGACACCAAATAACAACCCAATTCGCCTCTTGGGGACTCGACGGCGGTGTAGGTCTCACCAGGCGGCACCTTGAAGCCTTCAGTGAAGATTTTGAAGTGATGGATCAGCGCTTCCATTGACTCGTCGATACGTGCTCGGGGTGGCGGCGTAACTTTGCGGTCTTCGGTTCGATAAGGGCCGTCGGGCATCAGTTCTATGCATTGTTCAACAATCCGCATGGATTCTCGAATTTCGTTGAGTCGAATGGCATAGCGATCAAACGTGTCGCCGTATGTCCCAACCACAATGTCGAACTCGACCTGGTCATAGGCCAGATACGGCATAGACCTTCGAAGATCCCATGCGTATCCCGTGGATCGCAATATCGGTCCAGTTGCGCCTAAGGCGAGTGCTTCTTCCGTTGTTATCACTCCAATGCCCTGAGTTCGTTCCCGCCATATCGGCTGACCGGTCATCAAAACATCGAATTGCTCGAGGCGTTCTGGCAAAACGTGAAGGATGCTTCGTATATCTTCACGCCATCCATCTGGGAGGTCTGCAGCGACACCTCCGGGCCTGATGTAATTATGGTTCATCCGAAGCCCGGTCACTTTTTCGAAGAAGCGAAGAACTTCTTCGCGTTCCCGCCATCCGTAGATCATCATTCCGACAGCGCCAAGGTCCATGCCATTTGTTGCAAGAAAAAGTAGATGCGATGACATCCGATTGAGTTCACACATCAGCATCCGAATCCACGTGGCTCGATCGGGAATCTCGACTTCAAGTAAAGACTCGACAGCCAACGAAAAGGTCAACTCTGTAAAAAGTGGTGCCGCGTAGTCCATCCGAGTGACGTTCGTTGGGCCTTGCAAATAAGTGAGGTCCTCCGCTGTCTTTTCCATTCCAGTGTGTAAGTAGCCAATGACGGGTTTGGACCGGAGGACAGTCTCTCCTTGTAATTCCATCGTGACTCGAAGAACTCCATGAGTGGATGGGTGTTGTGGGCCCATATTGATGATCATTCGCTCATCATCGGGATCTACGACAGCTGCTCTTTCTTCGGCTTCTGTTTCCGACATTCTGAGAACGGCGTCACGATTGCGAAGGTGATCTAGCTTGGTCATCTGCCGTCCACCGCCTTAAATTGAACGGGGATGCGGCCCATCGAGAAGTCTTTACGAAGGGGGTGTCCTTCCCAGCCATCTGGCAGAAGAATTGGAGTGGGGTCGGGGTGACCTTCGAATTGCAGACCAAACATGTCGGTTGCTTCTCGTTCCATCGCTTCCGCACCTGGGTGGATATCGCTGATGCTGGCAATGTGGGGGGATGTTTCAGAGATTTGAACCCTGATTCTGACGCGTCGAGCAGCTTCAACGTCTAGCAAGTTGACTACTAATTCGAATCGTTCAGGAGAGACGGTCGAGGGCAGTATGCGCGAGTCGTTGCCCATATAGTCCGCACCGCAGAGGTCGACACAGACCTCGTACCCTTCATCTTTTAGGGTTTCGATAAGTGCGTAGTATTCGTCTCCCTGGGAGTGGAGAACTGTTTGACCATGGCTTTCAGTGAAGGGACAGCCGTGGAGATTTTTGGGATTATCTTGAACGCTTTGTGCTTCTTCAGATTCGAGTTGTTCGTCGTCCGTCGGCTCTGTTGTTTCAGTCATATAGGCCCCCGGTTCGAATTACAACCGGTTCTGGTTGGGCATCTGTGGCGTGTTCGTGCCCCAATTGAATTTCCGCTCCTCTCCCCGTAGCGGCACGTCTTTGGGTGAGTTCACCTGTCCGAATCTTTTCGTGCAATGCGAGGATCGCATGTAGCAGTGTCTCGGGGCCAGGTGGGCAGCCCGGGGCATAAATATCAACGGGGACTACTTGGTCAACGCCTTGCACAATCGCGTAGTTGTTAAACATGCCGCCACTAGAAGCGCATACACCCATACTTATGACCCATTTTGGTTCCATCATCTGGTCGTAGATCTGTCTGAGAACCGGAGCCATTTTCTGACTTACTCGCCCAGCTACGATCATTAGATCTGCTTGTCTAGGTGAGGCTCGGAAGGTTTCCATTCCATACCGCGCCATGTCGTAGTGGGCTGTACCGGTGGCCATCATCTCGATTGCGCAACATGCGAGGCCGAAGGTAGCGGGCATCAAACTGCGTCGACGGGCCCATTTAACAAGCTCTTCAATGGGCGCGGTGATGATGTTGTGACCTAGACCTGCGAGTCCATCATCGCCTAATCCAAGCTTATGTTTAATGTCCGATAAGTCAGCCATTAAGCCACCTCGGAGTCATCGGTGGTGGCCGCTAATTCCATTCGTCCTTCAAGCCCCACCTTTCTGACGGTGGAGGCCGTGGTTCGTTCAGGGCTAGTGGCTGGCGTCTGTATGCGACGGCCGGGACCCCAGTTCAACCCACCTTTGGCCAATTCGTAGACGAAGGAAAGAAAGAAAATTCCGGCGAAAATAGTCATAGCTACTAGACCGAAAAGACCAAGTTCGTCATTGGCTACGGCCCACGGGTAGAGGAAGACAATTTCAATGTCGAACATAATGAAGAGCATCGCGACCAGATAGAACTTGACTGGAAATCGTTCCGGAATGGCAGCTTGGTCTGTGATCCCACATTCATAGGCAGATCTTTTTGCCAGTGTGTTTCGCTCCGGGGCTAAAAGACGGGAGGAAATAATGCTCAGCAGGACAAAAAGTACCCCAAGTATTCCAAGGGTCAGAACCGGGAGATATTGCTCCATTTCAATTTGCCCCTTCCCCTATTCAGTTCCTGCTGCTTCCCGGACGGCCCATATGGCCTGATCCCGTCGGTGGAGGTGGTAGCAACCTAAACCAAAGAGCAAACCCGAGAAGATCGTGACCAATGCAGGGCGCAACCTAAGGTTGCCTTGGTCTCGCACCATCACGACTGTGTAGATGGGCGCTGAGTCGTCTAGTACTGCTTCCGGCAACAGAACCTTGCCGTCGTCACCCAGCTTGTTGGGATCAATGTCTGGAGTGGGTTTGTAGGGCTGCAGTTGCACTACGGAATAATGCGGCCGACCTCGACTGGGAATAAAGTATTGGGTTACGGCATTATCCGGTATCCCCAAAGGTCGGTAGCGTTCGCCGCCAATTCGCATAACCCGGTGAACTTGATAGTCCGTTGCAGCACTGAACAAACAGGTGTTAACCGTTTCTAAGCGACGAGGATCGGTGTCATTACATACAACGGCTGCATCTGCTGTTGCTCGAGCATCAGGCGAGATCACAACTTCCCATCCACTGCCCGGTGCTGCGTTCACCTCATTCGACAACTCTTGGACAAGTTCTATGGGCACTGCGTCCGGGTTGGTGCTGACGTGAGTTACTTCCCACGTCGGACCATGGCCAACCCAGCCGATGCCGAAGAACCACCAGATGATCCCCATCAGCAGGTTCCACGCCCAAAAGCCAGTCCATGCAACGAGGAATCCCAACCTAACTCCAAGGTTGGTCGCCAGTAATAGGTATACGGAACCACAGAGAACAAGGATCCCAAGAAGGACCGCCAGATAGCCAGTTAGAACCGGATCCCAGCCAACTAATGCGATGAAGTTCATTGGTTGTCCTTCGCGGTGTGTAATTCAGCAAACTGGACAGTTGACTGTTCAGCTGCATCCAAGCTGCGTTCATATTCTGAGATCGCACGAATTTCTTCTTGTGATAGCACCCTGCCGAATCCAGGCATTCCGTAGTTTCCTAAACGAGCGAACTCACCGTATGCGACATTGTCGGCGGCACCGGAGGTAATAAATGCAATTTGGTCTTCTATATCAGGGAAAAGCCGCTTGAGACTCACGCTGTTAAGCGCTGGCCCGTACCGTCCTGAACCTGGCGGCCCGGGCAGTACTTGAACTTCGCCACCATTATTGGGTAGCTGCGCCGGCCCTCTGGCAGGCCATCGAGGCGTGTGACAGCGCGCACAATGAAGCTCAAACAATACCTGGCCTTCAGATTTCTCCGGGCTACGACTCATTTCTTGTTGCTTCGCAGCAGTGGCAAGTTCTTGAACCTCTGCATCGGAAAGACGTTCTCTCCATAACCAGGCAATGATGTTGTCGATTTCTTGTGAGGTCAGGGGACCACCTCCGGGAAGTCCCCAAGCGGGCATCACTCCCCTGCCGTAGTTGAGGATTTGGCGCACTTCGTCGACCTCATCAAGATTTTCAGCATCCGTATCAAAGCGACTAAAGACAGTGTCTAGCGCTGGTGCGCGCCACGTGGTCTTAACAATGTAGGTGTCCTCATCGCTGAACTGATTACCTATATCAAGCACTACCGGCGCGTAGTTAGCGCCGCCCAGATCAGCTCCGTGACACACAACACATTCGAGTTCCTCTGCTAATCGCTCACCAGCGTCAGCAGCACGTTGGCTGAACCCAACTTCTGCCCCAGCGCGACGACCACCTTCTCGCAGCCAGTAAATGGGCAATACCAGCGCAATTATCAGGAGCATGAGAACACCAAACGCTTGGACTTGTTCTAAACGGCTCCCTTCTAGAACTTCGTCATCTGGCAGTGAGCCACGGTTTGCAGCTAATTCAATCTCGCTTCCAACCTCGCGTTTGCTGCGTCGGATGTTTACAAAGACATAAATCGCCCACCCAACAACCACAACGGCCAGTAAGACCATCGCGATCGAACGCTCTGTGGTGGCGGCATACATCACTGTTTGTCGACTCCTACCATCACCTGGCGAGTACGTGCGGACGGAAAGTAATCAATCACGCGCAGTGAGGCCCTTCTAGGCCTTGTCCGGTGGTGTCGGTCCCTATAGGAGGGCCTTGTGATGGGCTGCCCGTGTCAATAATTACTTTGTCGCCGTCGATAATGACAGGAAAGCGATCCATGCCTCGCGGCGCGGGACCGACTTTCTTTTCTCCGACCCTGTTGTACTGCGAACCGTGACACGGGCACTCAAACCACTGAGAGGTTCCACATACAGGCACTTTGCATCCAAGGTGGGGGCACTTTTGCCAAAGGGCCACATAACCCATTTTAATGCCTTCTAAAATAACGCCAGAGTAAACAACCTCAGCTGCTTGCTGCGTTGCTGTATCCATTGGGAAGGGCTGCAAGTAAGTCTGCGCTTCTGAAAAGTAAGAGAAGTTGACTGCCGGAGAAGATGAGGAGATCAAGTCATTTACCGACGTAATGGTCCCGATTTTCACCTTCGAGCCAAATCCTCCTGTGGGGCGTGGCCACAAGAAGGCGATATTGGCAGCACCAAACGCTGATAGGCCCATAGTCATCAGCGTGATTGATGCACGATTTAGGAATTGTCGGCGGGTTACTCCAACTTCTTCGGGGTCAGGAGGGGTCCATTCCGCAGGCACGGCAGGTTCCGGAATAGCAACGTCGGTAGTTACTCTCGCTAAAGCTACCGAACGCTCAAGTTCTTTAGCCTCGTCGCTGGCAGCAGTTACCGTCATCGCGCCTGCGTCTCGCTTTCGAGTTTCGCGCGACAAACGGCCCAGGCCTTGAGCATCTCGTCGACGTAGAGACGTGAAACCGACCACCGCAGCCAGCGCTATTAGCACAGGTATAGCTATGGCGATGACCGTACCGCTTGACACTGTGCTGC
>CETH01021377.1_pt1 | contig 17962 bp, 18 predicted proteins | sample 361461 | NCBI WGS metagenome assembly CETH01 (sample SAMEA2622695, study PRJEB7988) | marine metagenome | isolation source: saline water (ENVO:00002010), including
CATATTGTTGTTACTTACGACTCTTTCATCTTCAAAAAAGGTGATGGCGTCTTTCAGTTCATTTATATGTTTCATAATGTTTTATACTTTCTTATATTATCAACGAAAACTTTTGAAGATTTATTAGTGATTCTTTCATATAGCGTACAGAATTTTTCAATTTTTTCATCGTCATTAAAAATCGAAAAATAATTACAAATCATTACAGCTTGAGATTCAATTACTATTCCGTCATCAATTATTCTTAAGTCATTCTCTTTTAATGTGGTACCGGTTGCAGTTATATCTGCAATTATATCTGCATATCCCATTATAGGAGCTGCCTCCAAACCCCCTGAAATATGAACAATGTCAATGAAATTTACATCATTAGTGCGTAAGAAACGGTTAACTAATCTTGGATATTTTGTAGCAATTCTCATGTTCTTGCCCATTTTTCTAAAATCAAGAGATACATCTGCAAGGTCAAACATAGATTTTACATCTATCCATGAGTTTGGGATTGCTATTACTAATTTTGAATGCCCAAAACCTAAGTTTTTATCCATAATTTCAAGATTTCCTTTTTCTAATCTTGATTCATAATATCTATCTAGTCCAACGATCCCTACATCCGCACTATCATTGTCTAGCTCCATAGTTATATCTGATTGTCTCTGGAAAAGAACTCTAACATTACTTAATGAAGGTATATCAGCAGTATACTTTCTTGAATTCAACCTATTAATTTCTAGATTTTTCTTTTGTAAAAGATTTATTGAATCTTCGTATAATGCTCCAGTGGAAGGTATTGCTAGTCGTAAATTTGCCATAATTAGTCTATGTACTCCACATATGACCTAAAACCAGATTCTCTAGCTTTATTTGCTTTACTTATTATATCTTTCATATTATTGTCTTTGGTTTGTTTTAATATTTTCTCAGAAACTTGTTTTTCTTCGCTTTTGAGTATTTTAGTTATTTCATCAATATTATATGCAAATCCAAGAGCAGGTAAATTATTTTTATAACCTAAAATATTATTTAGATCATCATATCTGCCTCCACTAGCAACAGAGTCAATTGCTTTGTTATCAACAAAAATGTCAAAAATAAGTCCATTATAATAGGAAATACTTTTCGATAGACCAAAGTCTAAAATTATATTTGAGATATTTATTTGTTGAATCTCTAATGCGTTAATAAGGTCTGTAAAGTATTGCGAGAATACTTTGAATTTATCATCGTAATTATTTAATAATTTTGAGAATTGACTCAATGATTTATCTGGAGTTCCTGATATTTTATACATTTTTTTTACGAACTTAAGAGCTGATAAAAATCTATCTTTTTCGTCAAAAAGATTTTCCTTTAATTTAATTCGATTGATAATATCAGATTTTGTTCTTCGCCCAATAAAGCCATTAATAGAATCTTTAGAAGAATTTATATTTTTCTGGATTTTAATATTTTTAATAATTCCGATAGATTTTGCCTTATTTAAAATTTCATCATTTGATAAAATCTTTATGTCATGGACATTCTTTATTAAAAATAATCTACCTCTATCTGAAATATTAAAAATTGAAAGAATTTCATTGATTACGTTCATATTAAATATACAAATCTTTGGATTATTAATACCAATTTTATGAAGACCTTTTATTGCAATAGATAAAATTTCCGCATCAGAATGGATTGATTTCGAACCGAAAAGTTCTGCTCCAAACTGAGTATACTGTCTTGATTTGTTAGCATGTATTTCATCTGGTGAAGAGTATCGAAAAACTGGACCATTATAATAAAATCTAAGATTTTTACTGGTGTTGATTTTTCGATTTGCAGTTCTAACTAAGCCAGATGTGATTTCTGGGCGCAGGCTTACATTAATACCTCCAGGTTCAACAAATGAGTATAACTTATTAGATAATTCTCCACCTGATTTTCTTATGAATAATTCTGTTTCTTCGATTATGGGTGTTTCAACTTGATTGTATCCATGTAAATTTAAGAAAGAGCCTAATTCATATAGTAGGTTATTTCTCTTCTGTATAATTTCAGAAGGTATGTCTTCCATATTTGGAAGCTTATTTACAGGTTTAAAATTCATTGTAATAAAAAATAATATATTTATATTTTACTCGATAATATATATCTTTTCGTTACTTATTGAAAGCGAAAATTTATGATTATAAATTTAACAACTTTTTTGCTGTTAAACCCATAATATTTTTCACGTCAATTTCTGAAAAGATAGGGTTGTCTATAACACCTAACATTGTATTGCGATACCCCTCTCTACCGGCACTTGGTGGGTAATCACTCCCCCACATCATTCTATCTGAACCAAATGCTTCTAAAGTTAGTCCAAAATATTCAGATTGTTTTTGGAATGAAAATTCGGGTTTCAGTATTTTAGGCCTGGTAAGTACTTCTCCCAATCCAGGAACCTTAATATATATATTAGGAAATTTAGCAATATCTAAAAATTTCTTGAAACTTTCTACTGAACCATTTATTCCTATACCTCCCAAATGTTCAATAATAATATTTGTTTTGGGATTTTTTTCTACAATATTGATGAATTCTTTATCGTAGAAACTTTTTTCAGATAAAAATGGTTGGCAACTTATTAATATATCAAGTTCTCCTGACATCGACCAAATTTCTTTTTGGTCAGATAAATTTGAAAAAATGCTGTTTGGGAATAATCTCAATCCAGAAATATTTTTTTCTTTGAGTTGTTCTAGTTTTTTTAATGGTTTTTTTTCGTCTGGGTCAATTAGTACTACACATTTGAATTTGTTAGGATTTCTATCCGATTGATTAATTATGTAATCATTATTATAATTCCCCCCATGTTGAACTAAAAGTGCAGCATCAACCTTAGACATTTTCATCTCAAATTCTAAAGATTCTATTGGGAGAAACCAATTATTACCTGCATGACAATGAGTGTCAATAATCATTATGTAGCTATCTCCATCCCAGATTTACCTACACCTGATCCCATTGAAAGAACAATATCATCAATCTCTTTTTTTAGAACTTCTGGCATATCCCAATCTCCACCTAGATTTTCTTTAATATTATCGGGTTTTGTAGAACCAGCCAGAGCTACACTTACAGTATCATTTGCTAAAACCCATGAAATGGCTAACTGAGTAATTGATTTATTATATTCTCTTCCTAATTCTTGAATTTTACTAACTACATCTATATTATTCTTCAAATTTTCTTTACTCCATGAGTGCAAACCAAAGTTAGTGGCATTCTGTCTCCAGTCATCATTAGCAAATGTTTTGGAACTATTCCATTTACCTGTCAACAATCCATGAGCCATAGAACCATAAGCCATAATTCCCATATTTTTCTTTTTTATGAAAGGGATTACATCTTCTTCTGGCCTTCTGTCAAAGATATGATACCCAATTTGATTTGTTATTATATCGCTAGATTGAAGAGATTCTTCCATCATAGAAACAGAAAAATTTGATACCCCCGAGTACCTTATTTTGCCATCTTTTTTTGCTTTTTCAAGAACTTCCATAGGAACAGAAAACGGTCTAGTTTTATCAGGCCAATGTATTAAAAATAAATCTATGTAGTCTGTTTGCAACCTTATTAGACTGTCATCTATAGACTTGGCTAACTTTACTGGATCAGAATCTGCAACTGTGGCGGTGTTTCTGTCTGGATTACTTCTGTCCCATTCCCTAGCTCCTTTTGTAACTAAAACAATATTTTTTCTAAAATCTTTTATGGCCTTACCCATGAGTTTCTCGCCATAACCCCAACCATAAATTGCAGCAGTATCAAATAATGAAATTCCATGTTCATATGATAGTTTAGCAGCTTGTATAGCAGAATCATCATCAAAGTTACCATATTGACCTCTTCCCATTGGCCAACCACCATATCCTATAACTGAAGTTTCTAGATCGCTATTACCAAATTTTCTTTTTCTCATTATTTATTCCTCAAATAAAATGTTACAATTTTCATCAACATCAATAATTTTACCACTACCTGTGAAGATACCAGCATTAATTTTGGCACTTATTTTTTCGTTAGGTTGTAATTTTAAGGATGTGCCATTCTTTATTGATTCTTCTAAACCGTTGTTATTATAACTGGTGCAAGGTTCTAATCCAGCATTATAACTTCTTCCATAAAAAGGATACCCATATCCTCCTCCAAAATTTCTCCAGTACCATAAATATTTAAATAGTTCCTTTGGATAACTTACAACCCACCCTAAATTATTATTATCATTTCTTATTGCATACCAACCTTTGTCCATTTCGGATATATACGCCATGTCCAGAGATCTATCATTTTTTGGAGGTATTTTCCTAAAATCTATTTTCTTACCATCTTTTAATTCAGCATAAGGCCAAGGACCTTTAAAGTTTGGATTTAATTTTGAACTTGATTCTATGTCATCAGGATGTGTAAGTATAGTTGAGTTGTTTGGTACAAAAAGTGTTGAGTTCTCAGAAATAATAGGTTCTCCTAAAGCTATGTGTTCTAACCAAACTATATCTATGTTTTCCTCTGCGTCATTATGAATTGTTTGTTCAATTTCTAGGATTTTTGAACGATTATTTAATGTTAATTTTCTTTTGATATTTAATGGGTATCTTGTGCTTTTTGTAGAAAACATCACGGATATTTTCTCCCGTGAGTCAATTAATATTGAGCAATCCCATGGAATATTGTTGACATCTGAATGAAGCCCTAAGTCTGCACCCTTTACATTACCAGGATATCCTCCATTAGGTAAAACTGTTTGCCAACCTCCTTCGTAAAAATCTAACCATACAGAAGCAGGATCTCCTGTTGGAGGGATTGTAGTTTTGGGGTCTCTTACTCCCCATGGAGTTTTCCAAAGAACATCCGTGTCAGTTTCTTTGTCTATAAAACTATATATGTCCGCGCCTTTATCAGCCAAAACAATAATTTGTATCAAATTATTTTCTAATATGACAGTTTTTAGACCTTTATAAGTCCAAGCGTCAGATATTCTACAATCAGATGATCTTTCTTCTTGATAATTCATTTTCTCTCCATAATTACCATAAAAAGTAATTTTATTTTTATTTTTTTGTTATATTGATGTAGTATATACGTAATTTACATTTCAGTCGAAGTAGGCAAGCAATGAAAAAATATCCTAAAATAAATAAAATTTCTGTTGTAGTTTTTGAATGGGAATCATTAAATCTTGGAACAGACTATAATACCTTTAATCAAGTATACGATCCTGGTTCAAAAAAGAAACAAAAAGCAGCTATACTTCAGGTACATACGGATCAAGGTGTAGTGGGTGAATATCCTATGAATAATGCCGGAGTTGATATCGCAGAGATACAATCTGTGTCAGATTATCTGTTAGGAAAAAATCCTTTATCCAGAGAAGAAATTTATAAGGATATCAAGAGAGGTATGAGGCAATCATTAAATGCAGCTAACAGTTATATTGATATTTGTTTATGGGATATTGCTGGAAAACTTTACGAAGAACCAATTTATAGACTTCTAGGAGGAGAAAAAAAACCCTTGAAAGCATATGCATCAACTCTTCACGGAGATGAAAATGGTGGTTTGGAAACTCCTGACGACTTTAATGATTTTGCACAAGAATGTTTTGAGTTAGGTTATAAAGCATTTAAAGTACATGGTTGGGGTCTTGCTAGAAATGATATTAATAGAGAAATTCAAAATGTATTAATGCTAGGAAAAAATTTTGAGAATAAACTTGATCTTCTGATTGATCCTGCTTGTGAAATTAAAAATTTTGGAGATGCCTTAAGAATTGGAAGGGCTTGTGATGAAGCTAAATTTTTCTGGCTTGAAGACCCATATGCCGATGGAGGGGTTTCACAATTTTCTCACAGAAAATTACGTCAAATGATTAATACTCCAATACTTCAAACAGAACATATAAGGTTTTTAGAGCAGCATGTAGATTTCATTTTATCCGAATCAACAGATTATGTTAGAGCAGGAGCTTATCAAGATGGAGGGATAACTGGAACTATGAAAATAGCTCATGCAACTGAAGGTTTTGGCCTTGATGTAGAACTCCATGGCCCTGGCCCTGTACACAGGCATATCATGTCTTCAATACAAAATACTAATTTTTATGAATTAGGGTTGGTTCATCCAAAGCTAAATCAATTTAATTTATGGTCAAAAGTATATAAAGAATATAATGATGAACTAGATGCGATAGATCAAGATGGAAATGTTTTTGCACCAGATGGGTATGGAGTTGGTGTAGAGCTTGATTGGGATTGGATAAATAAACACACTGTAGATAAATTTAATTTAGCAGGTTAAAGCTGTAAATTGAGTTCATTAGCTATAATTTTAGTTTTAGTTTCTGCTCTTCTTCATGCATCATGGAACTTTTTTATTCGCGATTCTAAGGATCCTGAGTTGTCCAATTCAGTAATCCATCTATACAGAGGTTTCATTTCTTTACCAATTATTTTTGTATATTTTATAATGTCGGATATACCTGATTTGATAGGATGGATTTTTATAATTGGAACTTCAATTATTCATATATTGTATTTTGTATTTCTAGGTAAATCATACAAGCATGGTGAATTGTCATTTGTTTACCCTATAGCTAGAGGGCTTGGTATTGGCTTAATTCCTATATTAGGCGTAACAATTTTAAATGAAGAAATTAACTTCTTAGGTTTAGTGTCTATTTTTTCAATATTTATGGGAGTTTTACTAATTGGTGGTAATAAAAAAAGTAATATATTTTTAGTTTTTCACTCTGTTGAAGGTAGGCAATTTTTGAAGTCTAGATCATTCATATACTCGCTTCTTACGGGCTTAACTGTATCTGCGTATTCAGTCTGGGATAAGCAAGGTGTTCAATATGTAGATCCATTATTTTATATGTCATCAATGTGCATAGGTAGTGTAATTGCTGCTCTAGCGGTTTATAAATATAGTTACAGTCATATGTCGATTAAGAAAATCTTAAGCGAAAATTTATTGAGAAATTCATTAGGAGCAATATTTTCATTCTTTTCTTACGTATTGATTCTTAGTGCATTGCAGATATCTCAAGTTAGTTTTATTGCTCCCCTTAGAGAGATTGGTGTAGTAATTGGGGCTATCTTAGGCTGGTTTTTCTTGAAAGAAAAATTAGAAAAAATGAGAGTTATAGGAATAATTTTGATATTTTTTGGTACCATTATTATTGTAAGTTTAGTATAAATTTTTGTTAGTATATATATGAAAGATAATTTATGAGCATAAAAATTAAAATACCAACCCCCCTAAGAGAAATTACAAATGGTGAATCTACCGTGGTGTCTACAGGTGAAAATATTAAAGAACTTATATTAAATATGGATAAATCTTACTCAGGTATTTATGATAGATTAATTAATTCTACCGGTGAAATTTTTGGTTTTGTTAATATTTATGTTAATGGTGAAGATGTAAAATATTTGGAAGGCTTATCAACTAAACTTTCAAGCAACGATGAAATTACTATAGTGCCAGCTGTAGCTGGAGGATAACCTATAAAAATATACTCTTTAGAGACCTAATTACTATTTCTTCAGGTACATCATTTCTAACTATAGGTTTTCCAATATCCTCTAATAAAACCCAGTTAATTTTTCCCGACTTACTTTTTTTGTCATTCTTAGTTAAATCTATAATGGTGCTTATATTTAAGTTTTCTCTAGTTGAAGTTGGAAGAGAATATTTTTCTAGTATGTTCTTTTGCATTTGGAGATTATCATTACTCAAAAAACCCATTAAAAATGAAATATTACCAGCAACCATCATTCCTAATGATACAGCTTCACCATGTAAAAACTTTTTGTAACCTGTTATTGATTCTAGAGCATGACCTGTAGTGTGTCCGTAATTAAGTAAAATTCTCTTTTGGTCTTTTTCGTTTATATCTTCTGAAACAATTTTTGCTTTTATTTCCACGCTTTTTGAGATAGCTTCTATAGAGTTATTATTATTTAAGTTTTTAATATCAGTGTGATTTTCAAAAAAATGATCAAATAATTTTTTATCATAAATTAAACTGTGTTTTATCAACTCGGCCCATCCGGCATTAATCTCTCTTGCGGGTAATGTTTTGAGAAAATTAATATCCTGGAAAACAAGTTTAGGTTGGTAAAAAGCGCCTACTAAATTTTTTCCTTTTTTCGTGTTGTATCCGGTTTTACCACCTATAGAAGAATCTACCATAGCTATAAGAGTTGATGGTACATGTATTAAATTAACCCCTCTAACCCAAGTTGATGCAACAAAACCAACTAAATCACCTGTTACTCCACCGCCAACAGAAATTATAAAGTCGCTTCTCTCCATTTTTGAATTTTCTAACCATTGATAAATAACATTAACCGTATCTATATTTTTTTTTGATTCATCTATTTCTATATTTAATAATTTGGTTTCATAATTATTTTTTTCTAATGATTCCTGAATTGCACGAGCAGGGTCAGGAAACAATGCTTTATCTACAATAATAAAAGCTTTACCTGGTAAACCTAAATTTTTTATTTCATCACCTAGTTTTGAAATCATATTTAGCCCTATTATTACGTCGTAGGATTCGTTTTTTGTACTTACTTTTATATTTCTATTGCTCAATATAATTACTCCTTAATAATTCAATGATTTCATTATTTATATCTTTTGTTGTTTTATTATCAGTAGTTATAGTCATGTCAGCAATAGAATAATGAATATTTCTTTTTTCTGATAAATCAATAATTTTATCAAGTGTTACATTTTTACCTAAAAGCGGTCTCGTATTTTCTTTATTTTGATTATGCAATCGATTGTACAAAGTTTCAGGCTCAGCTTTTAACCAGATTGTTATACCAGAATTTTTGATAATAGATTTATTTTTGTCGCTAATTACACATCCACCACCAGTAGATATTATAGTTTTTTCTAAGCTTATTAAGCTTTGTAATGTTTCAAATTCAATTTTTCTAAAATAGGATTCACCAAATTTATTAAAAATATCACTAATTGAATTCTTAGAATGTTTTTCTATATGTTGATCCATATCTATGAAATTCCATGATAAACTACGAGACAATAAATTACCAATGTGTGTTTTTCCAGAACCAGGTAATCCAATCAAAAAAATAATATTATTTTTTTGATAGTTCACTACTTACTTCCAAAGTTTTTATGCGTTTTTGTATAACTCGTATAATTTGTTTGAATTTCTAGCATTGAGTCTCCTCCAAATTTTTCCAAAAAAGAATTAGCTAAGGTTAATGCTATCATTGATTCCCCTATTGGGCATGCACGAGAAACCTGGCAAATATCGCTTCTGTTATAGGCTGCTTCGACTATTTCGCCTGTGTTGATATCAACTGAAGGAAGCGGGTTTGTCATAGTAGCTATAGGCTTGATTGCCACGTTTACAATTATAGGTTCTCCATTAGTCATACCACCTTCAATACCACCTGCATGATTAGAAATATGTTTGAAATTTTTTATGTTATTTTTATCCGGTATGATTACATCATGAACTTCTTTACCTTTTTTTGTAGTATTTTCAAATCCATTTCCTATCTCTACACCTTTTACTGCATTTATACTAAGTATAGATTGACCTATTTGACCATCTAATTTTCTGTCCCAGTGAACGTGGCTTCCTAAGCCAACAGGAACACCATAAGTAATAACTTGAAAAATTCCACCGACGGTTGTTCTTTGAGATTTAGCTAAGTCTATTTCTTCTTTAAACTTAGTTTCAGAATCAGGGTCATTTGCACGAACATCTGAGTTTTCAATAAAATCCCAGTCTATATTTTCATAATTTAGTTTTTTAGACTTTTTTGATCCAACAGATATTACTCTGGAATGAATAGATATGCCGAAGTGTTCTAAAAATTTTCTAGCAATTGAACCAGCAGCAACTCTTGCTGCAGTTTCTCTAGCGCTTGCTCTCTCTAATATATTCCTAAGGTCAGTTTGATTGTATTTAAGAGCCCCTGGAAAGTCAGCATGACCTGGAACTACTTTAGTAAAAACTTTTTTGTCAACATCATCAGATACTTCCTCTATAGACATGGCTTCATTCCAGTTTGCAAAGTCTTTATTTTCTATCCATAAAGCTATCGGTGATCCAAGTGTTTTTCCGTGACGTACTCCAGATTTAATCAAAGCTTTATCTTTTTCAATTTTCATTCTTCCTCCCGATCCATATCCCTTTTGTCTTCTTGCCATATGATTTTCAATATAATTTTGAGAAATTACGAGGTCAGCAGGTATACCCTCAACAATAACAGTTAAGCCTTGTCCATGAGATTCTCCTGAAGTTAAATATCTAAGTTTTGACATAATTAATCACCTTATTACTATCATAAAGCATCTAACGCTTTTTGCATAACATTTATTGGGGCTTTTATATTTAGAGCTTTTTCTATTCCTTCTACTCCTTGATATAAGAGCATACTCAGCCCAGTTCCATATTCAGCACCGGATTTTTCAAATTCCTTTATGAAGGGAGTTATTAGTGGTGAATATACTATATCGTAGCCGAATGTCGTAGATGAAATTAAATCAGAGGTAATGGGTGTCTTCATAGGAGCTGGACCTCCTGCCATACCTAAAGATGTTGTATTTATGATTATGTCTGAGTAAGGAGCATAATTAGCTAAAGAGTCTCTAGTATATATAATTGGCTCGATCTTTACTTTATTGGTAGATAATTCTTTTGAAACAATATCTGCTTTATCGAAATTTCTATTTGATAGAATAATTTTCTTTACACCAGATTTTATTAGACCAAAAATAATAGCTCTAGAGGCTCCACCAGCACCAAAAACTAAAGCAGTTTTATCCTCAGGAATGAAATTATATTTTTCTGTTAATGCCCTAATAAAACCTGAGGAATCTGTATTATCTCCTACAAGTTTATTATTGTTTTTGTATATCCAATTTACTGCTCCTATTGATTTTGCAGAGTCTGTTAAATCATCAATGAGCGGTATAACATTTTGTTTATGTGGTAGAGTTACACATGATGCTATAAAAGAGTTGTTTCTGAAAGATTTAATTTTTCCTTCTAGGTTTTCTGGCGTTACATCCCATTTCTCAAAGATTTTATTTATGCCCAAATGGTCCAGAGCGGCTTGCTGAAAAACTGGAGACATACTATGATTTATAGGGTGGCCAATTACTCCTAAAATATCGGTCATATAATTTGTTCCCTCTCCTTATTTATAAAAGATTCAAGAATGATTGCCGCTGCTGCAGAATCTATTATACCTCTATCAAGACTTCTGTACCTACTTGGCGTTTTTCCTGATTCTCTTAATTTATTTTCAGCTTCTATACTAGATAATCTTTCATCAATCATATGAACGGTAATATTTAATTTTTTCTTTATCTGTTTACAAAAATTATTAACTATTTTAGCTGATTTGCTGTGCGACCCATCTAAATTAATTGGCAAGCCTACGACAATTGTCCTGACATTGTATTTTGTAATTATACTTTTAACCGTATCGAAAACTTCATGATTGTTAGTTATGTGATCAAGAGGTGTTGCTATTGTATTTGTGTCATCGCTAATTGCAATACCTAAACGTCTTTCACCGTAATCAATTCCCAATATTCGGTTACCAAATTCCATACTCAAGAACTTTTGCTTTTTTTTAATTGGTTGCTAATAATTTCTTCGGATTGATTTAATATTTTTGAAAAATCAACGGTGTTTTTTGAACCAGCTTGAGCTGTAATATTGTTCCCTCCTCCACCGCCACTCATTAAGTTTGCAATTCCTTTTGCTATTTCACCTGCGTGCAAATTATTATTTGATAATAAATCAGAAGACATAACTACTACGTATGATTGGTTTTCAATGTTACTTGCTAAAATAATTAGAGAGTTTTCATTTTCTTTTCTAATATGATCTCCCGTTTGCCTAAGTGATTGTATGTTTGAAGCTTTTACTTCCTTGATGATAACTTTTACATTTTTACCATCTATATCTATGGTATAGTCTTTAGAATAATTTTCATTCGTTTTAGATAAAGAACCAAATAATAGTTCTTGTTCTAGTTGATTTATTTTTTTATCGTTATTAGATAATTGTTTATTTAAGTTAGATATTCTTTCAATTAGTTCTTCATCAGGGATTTTAAGAAGTTTAGTTGCATTTTTTATAATTTTGAATTTATTAACGATTAATTTTTCTGATTCTATCCCTGTAACAGCTTCTAATCGTCTTATTCCAGAACCTATACCTACTTCTGATGTAATAATAAAAGTACCAATGCCACCTGTATAACTCATATGTGTCCCCCCGCATAATTCATAACTCCAAGGGGCTAAAATTTTTATTGTTCTAACATCTGCATCATATGTATCTCCAAAAAATGCTAAAGCTCCCTCATCCACAGCTTTGGTGTAGGTTGTGTAATGTACATCAACTTTATGATTTTCTCTGATTACGTCGTTTACTTTATTTTGAATTTTAATTAATTCTAAATCTGAGAGAGGTTTAAGGTGGGTGAAATCAAATCTAAGTTTATCTGGTTCTACAACTGACCCAGCTTGTCTAACGTGGTTCCCTAAAATTTCTCTTAATGCTGCATGTACTAAGTGAGTTGATGTATGATTTCTCATAATTTTCTCTCTTCTTTCGACATCAATATGACAATTTACTTCATCTCCAACTGATAAAGTTCCTTCCCTAATTGTTGAAAAATGAATATATATGCTTCCGTATGGTGACTGAGTGTCGTTTATTATTATTTCTGAGTCAGAACTTGTCATAGTTCCTGTGTCTCCAACTTGTCCACCTCTTGCAGCATAAAACGGTGTTTCAGAAAGTATGATTTGTGCATTAGAATTTTTATTAACAGATTTTACTATTTGATTATTGTGTATAATCCCAATGACTTTGGATTTATGAGAATTTTTTTCATAGCCAACAAATTTTGTACTTTTCACACCTAAATTCTTTAAGTTTTCTACATTTTCCCCTTTATTTAGTTGGTTGCTATTTTCTTTTGAAATCTGTTTTTGATGTTCAAGCTCTTTATAAAAACTATTTATATCTAAATTTAAATTATTTTGTTTTGCAACTTCAATTGTAATTTCCACTGGGTACCCATATGTATCATAAAGAATAAAAGCCTCTTTGCCTGTAAGGGATTTATCAAAGTCTTTTATGGCTGATTTTTTAGACTCATTTGCTGCAATTTTTAAGCCCCTAGAGAAATTATCTGAAGAATCTTCTTTTTTGTTTTTTATTCTAAAATTAATCATCCCATCTAATACAGCTTGTCCATTAGACAATGTTTTACTAAAATTCTCTTCTTCTTTGGATATGACTTCAATAATAAAATTTTTATTATCAATTAACTCTGGATAGTATTCCCCCATTTCTCTACTAACTACAGGAACTAATGAAGACAGTGGAGATTCTAAAAGATTTAATTTTTTAGCAAATAACATTCCTCTTCTTATCAATCTTCTTAGTACATAACCTCTACCAGTGTTACTAGGGGACACTCCATCACCAATAAGAAATGATGCTGACCTTGCATGCTCTGCAACTACTCTTATAGCTTCATCAGTTTCTTCACTTCTACCCCAATTAATATTTGAAACTTTTTCAACAGAATGTATTATTGGTAAAAAGGCATCTGTTTCATAAACATTATCAACGTTTTGAAGAACAGCTAACATTCTTTCAAGTCCCATTCCTGTATCTATATTTTTGTTAGGTAAAATAGTATCTTTACCATTTTTATCTCTATAATACTGAGTGAAAACTAAGTTATATAATTCAATGAAATCATCATGAAGATTTGGTCCCCATTTTTCTTTCCTTTTAGGATCATTTTTTGAAGGGATGTTTTCATCTGACCCTAAATAATAATTTATCTCACTACTGGGACCACAAACACCTTCATCTCCTGCTGGGCCCCACCAGTTATCTTCATCACCAAATCTATATATTCTTTCTTTTGGAATACCTAGATCTAGCCAAATTTTTTCAGCTTCATCATCTGTTTTATAAACCGTAATATATATTTTTTTAATATCTAAATTAAGTTTTTCTGTCATAAGCTCCAATGCCCATGAACATGCTTCTTTTTTAAAATAATCACCAAAACTAAAATTACCTAACATTTCAAACATAGTTAGATGAGTATTATCTCCTACCTCTTCTATGTCTGTAGTTCTGAAGCATTTTTGTGAGGTTGTGATTCTACGGTTAGGCGGTATTTTTTCACCTGAAAAGTATGACTTGAATTGTGCCATACCAGAATTGATTAGTAGCAAGGTAGGGTCGCTTGCCGGGATCAAGGACGAAGATGGCAAAATGGAATGATTTTTTTCTTTGAAAAAATCAAGAAATATTTGCCTTAATGTATCTTTAGTGTAGGATTTCATTTTTATAGTATAATTTATATTGTAAATTTCATAAAGATAATTTCTTATTCTGAATCATTTGATTCTATAAATTTAGTATTTACCATAGCATCAGGCTCAGAAAATAATATTCTTGATTTCATATCAGAATATTTGTCAGCTAGTAATTCTTCTCTTTTTTCAGGGGTTATTTCGTTTGTATCTTTGATTTTATATTCACTGTTTTTACTAACTTGTACCTTTGATTTATCATCTTTAAATGGTGATTGATTTTCACCCCAATATACAGTCTGGTGTGGAAATGGTATCTCAATATTTTCTTCATCAAATTTAATTTTAATTCTTTTTCTTAGCTCACCCATTATTTCCCATTGCTTCATAGGCTTGCAATCGCCTAAAATTTTGAATGTTACAGCTGAATCATCAAGAGAGTTTAATCTTAAAACTTGCGGAGGAGTTATTAACATTAGCCCAAAGTATTCATCATTTGAAAGATCTTTACCTACTTCATTTAATATTGATATTACTTTTTCTACATTTTCTTTATATGCAACTCCAATATCTAAATTAACACGTGACCAGTATTTTGTTTTATTTGAAGCTACGGATATTTCTCCATTCGGAATAATATGAACCTGACCATCAAGGTCTCTCAATATTGTTCTTCGAAGATTAATTGATTCCACCAATCCAGAAATTCCAGCAATTGTTACAACATCCCCTGTACGATACTGATTTTCAGCTAAAATAAATATGCCTGATATTAAATCCCTTACAAGATGTTGGGCTCCAAATCCAACTGCAATTCCTGCAATTCCAAATCCTCCTATTACAGGTGCTATAGGAATAGAAAGCTCTGAAAGAATCATAAAAATAGCTAGTATATATATAAGCGTGATTACTGCACCAACAAAAACTCCTGATAATGTTTTTGATCTTTTTAAGATTTCATCATGATCTGATGTGGAAGATTGACCAAGCATTATAGAAGTAAGTAGTTTTGGGATTATATTTTTAGAAAATTTCACACAAAAAAAAGATAAAACAATAATTGTAAGAATTCTGATTCCATCAATTAATAGCCAGCTAAGAACATTTGCTCCTATTTTATTTAAAATATTTACTAATGGATCAATGTTATTTCCTAGAACTGAATAAATTAGTGTTAACGCAATAAGACTTATAAAAAGTGCTGATAAAACATTGAAGTATTTACCTTCAATAGATTTTAAGCCTGATGTGTATATATCAATAGTTTTATCAATCTCTTGCTTTGTAAGAATAGTCAGTCTCTGATTTAATTTGCTCTTGATGAATGCCTTTAGTAGTAGCCATAAAATTATAGAAAAAACAATAATTAATATAACTAAGAAACCGCCATCTGTAATCCAGTAGAGGAATGTATCTTTTTTTGGGTTGCCAAGTAGATTTTCAAGAAATGTTTTCATATCTATTAGCCTTTTTTCCATAAAGTAATAAAGGATTCATCATTTTCATTGATTATACTTTCTATACTACTCTTATAATTATGCTTAACAAAATCTTTTTCAAGTTTGATAAGGCTCATAATCTTATTTGATAGGTTTTCGATAAAAACATTATCAGTTTTGTCAGAAAATATTTCAATTAGCGCATTCTTAAGTTGTTCTTTTGATAATTTTAATATATCTTTGTTGAAAAAAATTATACCTATTTGAGAAAAGTTTTCTTCAACAATTCCTAGTTCATTTATTATTATTTTAATTACTTCATTTCTAAGCAATTTTTCAACTTTTTTAGGTAAAGATATAAGTTTCATAAAATCGATATCATCAGTTCTTATAAGTCTAGAAAATTCATCTGTAATATCGTTATGAAATTTGTCATCAAGTAATTTGTCTAATGACAAACTTAATACAGAATTTTCATCTATTTTATCCTTACCAAAACGAGTATCTATAACTAAAAATTCTTTTAGATTAGGAAAAATACAAAGAGTAATATCAGATTTTTTATTTTCTGAGTCAAACATTTATAAATTTTCTCCATTTTTTATTATCATGGCATTATTTCCAAATATTTCTTTTCTCCAACCGAAGAGAGATTTATTTTGAGGGTTATCCGATAGTATGATTTCTTCAATATCTTTTCTATTAGCTATTAACCCTCTCGATACATTATACATAATTGATGTTTTATCTAAGTATATTGAAATCTTACTTAGTAATTTATTTTGAGTTGAACTAAGTTTTTTATTGTTGATTCTATTTATTATATGATTGTTTTTCAAATATATTTCTATAAAATTGTATAAATTTGCTTTTTCAGATAAATCAAAAAAATCACTTTTTATTTTCATAACTATATTTTTTCTATCTGAAGACATAATGAAATCTCGAATTAATTTATCTTCGAAAACCCATTTTCTAGGGACGTTATAATTTTTTGCAATCTGTTCTCTAAAATCATAAATCTTTTTATATAATATACTATAATTATCATTTAGTGGTTCCGGTTTTTCGTAAAAATTATTTGCACATAATTTCATCTCCTCTCTCATCCAATTTGTTTTTTTTTCATCCGATAATTTTTCAAATAAAGGTTTATATAATTCATACAAATACTTAACATCATTAAGAGCATATTTTATCTGTTTTTTTGAGAGTGGGCGTCTTGACCAATCGCTAATTCTTTCTTTTTTATCTAATTCGATATCTAGTATTTTTTCTACAAGTTTTTGATAAGAAATTTGTTCATCATAACCCAAGAAACTTGCAGCAATTTGTGTGTCAAAAATATTAGATATTTGTATCTTGAAAAGATTATTTAATATTTCTAAATCTTGGCTATGGGCATGAAAGATTTTTAAGATTTTTTTATCAGATAAAATACCCTTTAATGGTTCAAGATTAATGTTTTTACTTAGGGTATCTATAAGTATAGAGTTGTTTTTTGTATGTAATTGAATTGAGCAAAGTACTGGCCAGTATGTTTTGTTTCTTATGAATTCTGTATCAAAAGAAATAATTTTTTCTCGGGATAAGTTTTTTATCACACTTTTTAGATCAATAGAGTTAGTGATAATTTTATCTGTTTTAGAATATAGACTTGCCAAATAATTTGCTCCAAATCCATCCAATGAGTAAACCTATAAGGATAGAAAATGGTAAACCAACAAATAAACTTGAAAATAATACATCTCTCGAGTTAGTTACGTTTTCATCATATTGATATAGTGCAATAACGGTGAAAACAAGTCCCATTATCAATCCTAAAAAAGCTCCAAATAATGTTGTTTTATTAAATTTCATATTTTTCTCCAATCAGGATTTCTAGTATTATTATAAATTTTTTATGGGCGAGCTTGATGAGATAATTTTCTTATCTTTTAACTCTTCCCAAAAAGAATAAGGGATATCAAATTTAATCATTTCTATATTTTCTATAAGTTCGTCAATTGATTGGACTCCAGGTATTACTGAAATGATTGCTGGGTGATGTAAAACAAATTGTAAAGCAGCAGCTTTCATAGGGATTGAATTTTTTTCGCACAAGGAATTTATTATTTTAGCTTTTTCTATAAGTATTT
>CETH01091522.1_pt1 | contig 17950 bp, 14 predicted proteins | sample 361461 | NCBI WGS metagenome assembly CETH01 (sample SAMEA2622695, study PRJEB7988) | marine metagenome | isolation source: saline water (ENVO:00002010), including
AATTAAATCAACAGATATTCCATATGAGTAAAACTCATGTTTTTTATCTCCTTTATTTTTAAAAGGTATAATAGCTAAAGAAGGGACCTCTTGTTTAGAATGTTGTTTAATTTTATCTTTATGATAATTTTTTGGATTTGGAATATTTAATTTTTTACCCTTAAGTCCATAAACTTCAATTAATCTTCCAACACCCTTTAATGATTGAAGTCCTAATGATACTCCATCAAAATCTTTTTGATTAACAAGTTGATCTTGTACTTCTTTGGATATAAATACTCCACCTTCAACTGACATACTTTCAAGCCTAGCAGCAATATTCACTCCTTCCCCTCTAATATCACCATCTTTTTCAAAAATCGTATCACCTAAGTGAACACCTATACGAACATTTAAACTATCATCATCATAAATAGATTCTTGAAACTTTTTTGCACACATTGCGGCATCTACTGCAGAATTAAAATAAGAAAGAGAACCATCTCCCGTACCTTTAACATAAGTTCCATTATGATTTTTAATTAAAGGTTTTAGGATAGATTCTTTTTTACGAATCATATTTATTGCAATATTTTCATTCTTAGACATTGACTGAGTATATCCAGCAATATCTGTAAACATAATTGCAGTTAGTTTTCTTTCAGTATTCATATCTTAATTTAATAATAAAGTCGTGTCTATGAAAGTCGTGTCTATATTTTGTCCATATTTGAGCATTATCGACTATGATTGAAAACCCTCTAAAAACAAAAAAACCCCTCGATAAACGAGAGGTTTCTCTTTAGTACCCCGGATACGATTCGAACGTATGACCTACGGCTTAGAAGGCCGTTGCTCTATCCAGCTGAGCTACCGGGGCATTTTAATGCCTCAAAATTTAATAATAGCTAAAACTAATATAAAAGTATTAAAAATAAAGTCTACAATTCAATTGAACACCATAATCAGAAATAGGTATGATGTGTGATTCTAATCTATAATTATTTTTTCCATTTAAATAAGCTACATCAAAAAATGATAAAGCTCTATTAATAATAAGAACAGCAATGGAAAAATTTTTGATTTTTTTTGTAATAGAACTTTTTACTCTCAAATCATTAAATGAATTTCTATTTTTTGTGCTATTCCAATCCCAACGATATTTAGGAATATCAGGATAGGTGTCATCATACCTTCTCTGTCTTTCCATTGTATTATTATAATCATAAATATTATCATATTGACTTAGGTGTACTATTAATAATGATAGCTCACTATCATTAATATTATTTAAATCAATTCCAGCATGATAAGTACCAAAAGACATATAGTTATCTACATACCAATTATTAGAATGATAACTACCTAGAAATGACAGCCAAGTACAGGCCTCAAGAATAAAGAAATTCTTTGCTCTTTTTTCTTCAGAGATTTCCATTTGTCCCCAACCAGGTATCACTAATGATTTAAATGCATTTAAATCTAAATTATCAATTAATTGAGGAAATGATAAAGAAACCAAACATAGGTATACTATATATTTTTTAATAAAAACTTTAATTTCTATAACCCTTAAAAAATGAAACTACCATAATTAATACCATAAACAATAAATTAAAAATAGAAAATAAATCACCATATTTTGCATAAAATGTTTTCTTTTTTGAAGTAATAACTTCTGATTCCATTACTCCTTCTTTATTGAACTCAAGCCTATCAGTAATGTTCCCATATGAATCAATAACCATTGTTATACCTGTATTTGCTCCCCTTACAACATAACGCCTATTTTCAATAGCTCTATATATGCATCTTCTTGCATGTTGATCCAATTGAGGATTTCTAGGGTACCAACCATCATTTACGATATAAGTTATAAATTCTGCTCCATTATTAACAAATTTTCTAGTTAAATCAGGGAAAACAGATTCAATACATATCATAGATGCAAAATTAATTCCATCAACTGAAAACATTGTTAATTCAGTTCCAATATCAAAATTAGAAATATTTGATTGAAATCCTATATTAAGACCAATTGCATTAAATACATCTGGAGTTCGTTCAACATTTGGGACTAATTTCTGTTTATGAAATATATTTTCTATAGAATCAGATTTAAATAATAGAGCTGAATTATATCTCTTATTATCAATTCTTAAATCTGCTCCTGCTACTAATGAAAATTTAGAATTTTTTAAAAATTTATTCATCTTAGATGATAAAGAACCATTATAAGTACCATCCTTTAAAAAGGTGCCTGAAATACTACTTTCAGGCCAAATAATTAAATCAACAAATTCATTAGAAGAATTGATTGAAAGATCTATCATCTTATTTAAAGATCCTCTTAAAGATTGTCTTTTTTCATGAAGAGATATATTTGGTTGAACTAATTTTACTCTAATTTTTAATCCATCAATTATATGATTAGATTTAATTAAAAATCCACTTATCCAAGGAAATATAAAAAAACATAATAATAAAATTATATTTTTAGAATTTAATTCATTATATAATCTGTATATCATCACATTGATAAATACAATCCAAAATGTTAAACCATATATGCCAGTATATTCGATATTTTGTGAAATTAACAAATAGTCAATTTGAGTATATGATAATGAATTCCATGCTGAACCATAAAATCCTAAAGACCTTATATATTCAATAGATGTAATAATAAATGGTAAAAGAAATAATGAATTAAAAGTATTGAAATGTTTTTTGAAATAATAATAAATACTATATATCAATAATATATTAATAGTTAAAATAAATATGACTAATAGCATAATCAAATATCTTAGAATTTGACTATCTAAACCAATATTATCAGAAACCCAAAAGAAAAATATTAAATGATATATAAAACTCCATATAAATGAATGCTTAATAACACCATTAAATGAAGTTTGTTTTTCAATTGAAAATAATAAAGGAACTAATGAAAACCATGCTAAAAATCCAAAGCCCCACGGTTGTTGAGAAATCCCCATAAGTATAGCAGAAATAATTGAAGGTAAAAATTTATTCATTAGATTGTATCAAGATATTCCTGTAGTATTATAGAAGCTGCTATTTTATCAATTTTATCTTTATTAAAACCTATTTTGATATTCATTTGATGCATAAATTTTTCTGCTTCTGAAGAAGTCAACCTTTCATCTACAAGTTCTACTTTGTATCCTATTTTATTTTCTAAAATAGAAATAAATTCTCTAACCTTAACTGTCTGAGGGGTGTCTTTACCTTTCATATTATATGGCATTCCTACTACTATTTTATTAACATCATTTTCTTCACTAATTTCAATTAATTGATTTAATAAATGATCCATATTATTATAATTAAGGGTTTTAAAAGGTTTAGCTATTGTACATGTTAAATCAGATAAAGCTAAACCAACACGAACATCACCATAATCAATTGCAAGTATTCTATTCAACTAAACTTTCCATTCTTTTCTTAATTCATCCTTTAATTTTTTCCCTGGCTTAAAAGATATTTTTCTATGAGCTGGGACATATATTTCTTCATTAGTTCTAGGGTTTCTTGCTTTTGGTTTAGCTTTAGTAGGTTTAACTTCAAAAATACCAAAATTTCTTAATTCAATTCTAATATTGTCTTTAGGTTGCTTTAAAATATCAAGAATAGTTTCTAAAAAATTATCTACCATAAATTTCATATCTTCATGAGAAAATAATATTTTTTGTGATAATTTTCTAACTAAATCATCTTTATTATATTTAACTTTTTTCAATTTTTATTGCCTTTCAATTTTATAAATTCTATTAATAGTTTTTAATTTGTTCTGCAAGCGATTTAATTGCTTAATATCTCGCACTTCTACTATAAGCATGCACTTAGCTAAACCTTGATTCCCACTCATATTAACACTAGATATATTCATGCTTAAATTAGAAGTACATTCAATGATATCCTTAGCTAAGTCTTTACGATCTTCTCCCTCAATTTTCAACCTTACTATATATGAAGAGTTATTTGAAATATCCCATTCAACGGAAATTAATCTGTTTGAAGAAGAAATAGGATAATTATTACATGATGCTCTATGAATTGTAACTCCTCTACCTTGAGTTATATAGCCCACTATTTCATCTCCTGGGATTGGGTTACAACATTTACCATAATTAATTAAAGTATTACTAATTCCTCCAACTGTTACTCCTTTAGCTATCCCTCTGGCTTTTCTTATAAATTTTTGAGTTAAAGATTCATCTTCTATTACATCTTCAATAATATCTTTAGGTTCTATCTTTTTAACTAAATCTTTAACAGTTTTATCACCGTTTGCTAAATCAATATAAATAGATTCTTCACTAGCATTATCAAATAAATGATGACTTTCTTTAATTTTAGATAAAAGTGCTATTTTTTTAATTTTTCTTAAACCTTTTTCTAATATTTCTTTACCAAGTATTATTTTCTCTTTATGCTCATTCTTTTTTATCCACCTTTTAATATGATTTTTTGATTTAGGCATTTTGACAACTTGCAACCATGCATAACTTGGATTCTTATTTTCTGAAGTAATTATTTCAACTGAATCACCGCTTTTTAAATGGATATTTAAAGGTACAATGTTTCCATTTACCTTAGCACCAGTACATTTTAAACCAACTTCACTATGCACTTGAAAAGCAAAATCAATAGGAGTAGCATTTTCTACAAGTTGAATAACATCACCCGTAGGAGTAAAAACAAAAATTTCATCATGAAATAAATCTGTTTTAAGCATATCCATAAACTCTTGAGGATTTTTATTCTCATTATTTAATTCATCAATCATATCTCTAATCCAAGCAAATTTCTCCAGTATTTTTTCCTTTTTAACTAACTGGTCAGACTGATCTTTATATACCCAATGAGCTGCAACTCCAATCTCAGCAATTTGATTCATACTTTCAGTTCTGATTTGTACTTCAACCATTTTACCTTCTTTTCCAAAAACTGTAGTATGGATAGATTGATAACCATTACTTTTAGGCATTGCAATATAATCTTTAAATCTATCTTGAAGAGGTGTGTACAATTGATGTATTATACCTAAAACTGTATAGCAATCTTTAACTTTATCAACAATGATTCTAATAGCAAATTGATCAAATATTTCAGTAAAAGAAATATTTCTTAATTTCATTTTATTATGAATAGAATAAAAATGTTTTGCTCTTCCAAACATCTGATAATCTAATTTTAAATTTTGTAATTCTTGATTTAATGGAGAAATAAAAGAATTAATATAATTTTTACGCTCTTTTTTGTTAGACTTAACTAAATTTTTAATTTTTTTATAATTAGAAGGGTCTAATATTGAAAAAATAATATCTTCCATTTCCATCTTAACATTATTCATACCTATACGATGAGCTAAAGGAGAAAAAATTTCTTTTGATTCTAAAGCTAAGCGTCTTTGTTTAATTTTTGATAAATAGGAAATAGTTCTAAGATTATGTAATCGATCTGCTAATTTTATTATAATTGCTCTTATGTCATTGGCAAATGATATAAACATTTTCATAAAATTTTCAGCTTTTTTCTGATTTCGACTATTAAATTTTATATCAGATAACTTAGTAACAGATTCAACTAAAAAAAGAATATCCGAACCATATCTTTTTCTAATATCATCCTTAGTTATTTTTGTATCTTCAATTGTATCATGTAAAAGTCCACTAATAACAATATTTTGATCCATACCCCAATCTGCTAAAATAGTTGCAACTTCTAAGCAATGAATAAAATATGGCTCTCCAGATTTTCGTTTTTGATTTTTATGAGCCTCTTTACCAAAACAATATGCATCATAAATTAAATCTAATGTTTTTTGATTTACATCTTGATGTTTTTTTAATGCATCTAATACTTTGACAAAGTCTTTTGGAAGTGAATTTGAAGAATAACCTATAATACTTTTAATATTTTCAATAACCATATTAAAACTCTATTATGAAAATGGAACGTCTGAAATCCTATCTGAAAATTCATAATTTTCAAATCTTGCATAATCCGCAATAAATGTGACCTTAGCAGTACCAGTAGGGCCATTTCTATGTTTAGCAATAATAATTTCACCTATATTCTTATCTTCTTCTGATTCAGTGTAAACAAATTGTCTATATATAAATAAAACTACATCAGCATCTTGTTCAATAGCTCCACTTTCTCTTAAATCTGACATGATTGGACGATGATTTGTTCTATTTTCAACAGCTCTTGATAATTGAGATAAACAAATAACTGGAATATCAAGCTCTTTTGCTAAAGCTTTTAAAGATCTTGATATATATGACATTTCTTGCTGTCTATTTTCTGAACGAGTCCCAGAATTTAAAAGTTGAATATAATCAACAATCAATAAATCAATTTTTTTCTCAGCTTTTAATTGTCGTGCTTTTGCTCTTAATTCCATAACATTTAATCCAGGAGAATCATCAATGAAAATTTTAGATTTAGATAAAGAGTCTGCTGCTGTTGATAATTTTCTCCAATCACCTTTAGGTAATTGTGAAGTTTTTATTTTATGACTATTAATTCTTGATTCAGAAGATATTAAGCGTTCTCCAAGCTGCTTTTTAGACATTTCTAAACTAAAAATACCAACTTTTTTATTATAATCAACAGCAACATTTCTAGCGATTGATAAACATAAAGCTGTTTTACCCATTGATGGTCTACCAGCCAAAATAATTAAATCTGATTTTTGAAATCCAGATAATTTTTCATCTAAATCTATAAAGCCAGATGGAATCCCAAATAGCCCTGAATCAGTTTTAGTTCCCCATTCTTTTAATACTTCTTCAAGGATTGGATTTATAGAAACAAATTCACCTTTTTCTGTTTCTTTTGATAGCTCAAATATCTTTTTTTCTGCTTGATCTAATATTTCTATAGGATCGTGCTCTTCATTGTACGCTTCCGTACTCATTTCTATAGCCGTATTAATAATTGTTCTTAAAGTATATTTCTGTTTTACAATTTCTGAATAATAATCAACATTTTCTGATGATGGAGCATCTTCAATCAATCCTGATATATAATAAGAATCTCCAACTTGTTTTAAATTTTTATTCTTTTTTAAATGATCAGTAATTGTAACACTATCAACAATTTTCCCATCTTCAAACATATTACATATTGCCTTATAAATAATTTTATGTGATTCATCATAAAAGGCATTGATACTCAATGAATGAATAGTTCTGTGTATTGCATCTTTATTAATCAATAAACAACCAAGTACTGCTTTTTCTGCAGAAAGTGAATAAGGGGATTGTCTTATTTTATTTTTGTCAGTCATATTTATAAAATTATTTTTAAATCATTCCACATATGTTTTTTTAAATCAGGATTATTAATAACATCTTGGATACTATAGGTAGGAATTACTTTTGATTTTTTAAAAGAATGATTTTGAATTCTTAAAATATCTAAACTTTTATCCGTATCTAATAAAAAATGAGATACATCTAAACCTAGTGTAATAATAAATTTTGAATTTAATTTATTAAGTAAAGAGCTTAACTGTTTATCTGATTTTGTATTAGAATTAATAAAATCAATAATAAAAACTTGACTTTGAGATAAGTTTAAAGCTTTTAATATTTTATTAAATATAAGTTGTTCTTTATTGCTAGATAAAAGATTTTTAATAAATACAATATCAGATTTTATATCTCCAAATTCATAAAAATTTATATTATTAGATTTATTTTCAAAATATAAAGTATCACCAAATAATTCTTGAGTTTGGTGTAAATATTTTAAAACTAACTGATTAGGCATCTGAATCTTCTTTAGATTTAGATTGCCATTCTAATTGCTCATTTAAAAACTCTTTATATGCTTGCATCATTGGTTTTTCTTTATCAAAATCTTCTTTAGAAAATTGCATCAATTCTTCTGAATCTTCTAAATCTTCTAAATCAACCTGCTTTAAAAAACGTTGGTCAATTATCTGTCTTGCTCTATTTGAAATAATCATAATACTAGTATATATATCTGTTTCACTATTTATTATATCATGTAATTTAACTGCCTCTATTTTCATTTTATTTTCCTCTTTATTAATTTTTCTACTTTATCTACTGTTTTATTTAAATCTTTATTGATAAAAGAATAATCAAATTTTTCTTTGAATTGCATTTCTGTTTCAAATCTTTTTAATCTATGTTTAATCGCAAGTTCTTGTTCATTGCCACGTTTTACTAAACGTTCATGTAAGGCTTCTTTTTGCTCATTAATATTTTCACCAGGAGGCTCAATAAATAATAAAATCGTATTATCTGGATACTCTTCTTTTATTGCTAAGCCACCTTTGACATCAATATCAAAAATCATAACTTTAGAGCAATCAATAGCGTCTTCTACAGATGACCAAAGAGTACCATATTTATTTCCATGGACAATTTCCCATTCTATAAAATCACCAAATTTTACATAATGTTCAAAATCTGAATTCGAAATAAAAGTATAATCTTTACCATCGATTTCTCCATCTCTAGGGGTACGAGTAGTAACAGATACAGAGAATTCCCATTTTTTATTTTTTTTAATTAATTCCTTACAAATTGTACTTTTTCCAGTACCTGATGGTGCTGCCAATATAATCAATAAACTCTTTTTCATAATATATTCTGAATTTGCTCCCTAATTTTTTCTAAACACGTTTTAAATTCAACAACTAATGAACTAATAATTTCATTATTTGATTTTGAACCGATAGTATTAATTTCCCTAAATAATTCTTGGCATAAAAAATTAATTTTTTTTCCTGGATAGTCTTCTTTTTTTATGTGATATTTGAATTTATCTATATGATAATTTATTCTTGAAGTTTCTTCAGAAATATCATACTTATCAGAAAAAAGTGCAAGCTCCTTATATAGCTTACTATCATCTAAATCATAACCAAACTGACCTAATACTATCTTAATCCTTTTTTTATAATTTTCAAAATGTTCTTTTTTGTTTTTACCTTCTAATTTTATCAATCTTGAATTAATTTTTATTAAACTTTTAATATTCTCTTTAATTTCCTTTTCTATTTTTTTTCCTTCAAATTTTCGTGATTTTAATAAATCTAAAAAAGCTGCATTAAAAGTATTTAAAATAATTTTTTTATTTGTACTTGATAATTCAAATTTCTGGTTTGTTAATTCATGTAAAATATTATCAAAAGATAAATTTAAACTTAAATTACTATCCTTAAATTTTTTATCAATTGGAGATAATAAATTGTAAAAATTATCTAGCTTACTTTTACTAACTGATTTATTAGTATTTTTATTATCATCCATTTTTATTTTACAATAAATTTGAATCGAGCCCCTTTTAATATGTGACTTACATGATTCATGAATTGTTTTTTCTAATGATGAAATTGAGCTTGGCATCTTTATTTTAAAATCAAAAAATCTATTATTTGTAGAACGAATATTAACTTCGATAGAAAATTTTTTATTATTTCTTTCTGCTAAACCAAAACCTGTCATACTTATAATCATTTGTTATGCCCTCTAGTATAGTGCCCTCTGTGAAGGCATTAATATTACATACTAATTAATAAATCTGCAATATCTATAATTTTAAATTTAAATAATCTTTATTAAACCCTATTAATATCCTCTGAGAGGTTCCTAATTCCATGTATCTAGGGATAACAAATGAGTATCCAATATTAAATTTTTTAAGTTCTACTAAAAAACCTATATATAATTTTTCAATAGTAGAATTACCTAATTGAAATGAGACTGATGAATTATAATTATAATTTGCACCTAACATATATTCGTTATCAAAAAAATTATAATCACAACTTAAGTTTATATTTTTTAAATTAAAATTAGATCCAAAAATAAATCGAGATTTTAGCATATTAATTTCACCTTCAGTCCAATATGACTGATTCAAAAAATCTTTCAAAACTAAACCCATGCTGTACCTATTAAATTTTTTATATACACCTAAATCAAATGAATGTGAAAATGAATATTGATCAAATAAACTAGAAATAGAAAATTTTGTATTAACACCTAATCTTATTTTATTTAAATAAAAAGGTTTTGATAATATCAAACCTAAAGTATTATGAGAAAATGTGTTAATATTTTCATAATTTATTTCATCTACATCGACAATACCATTTTGATTATGATCACTCCAAGCAGATGAAGTATCATAAATATCATCAATCGATGTTCTAAGTAAAGCAATATTTATGTTGTTTAAAAGTTTTGTTTCTAATGAAAAAAATAACTGTTGATTATCAAGAATACCATTAAAATGATTACCTAAAATTGAATATATAAATTTATTATTATCACTATTGCATGCAGGATTAAAAAAATTATATATAGAATTATTATTATATGAAGCTGTATAAGAGGATGAAGCAACCTTGTAATCTTGAGTATGAATGAAAATATTATACCCAAAGCTAATTTGAATCAAAAATAATATAATGAATTTCTTATTTAACATATTTTTTTATTATTTCATTTAAAATATTTAAGCCTTCAATTGGAGAGATTTCATTAATATTTATTTTATTTAATTCATTAATGAAATCATTATATAAATGAGCTTCTTTATTATCAATTTTATCAATCATAATCTTTAATTCTTTATCATTTATTAAAGAATTATTCTTGTGTTTACTAATCAATAATTCTAAATAAATTTTTGATTTTGAAATTACCTGATTTGGTAAACCAGCCATTTTTGCAACATATATTCCATAGCTCTTATCAGTTCCTCCCTTTACTATTTTTCTTAGAAAAACTATATCTGATTTTCCTGAGGATTCTTCTACTAACACATTTAAATTATTTGAATTTTTTAATTTATCAGCTAACTCGACTAATTCATGATAATGAGTAGCAAAAAGTGTTTTGGCTTGTATGTTATCATGAATAAATTCAGTTATAGCCCAAGCAATTGAAAGACCATCATATGTAGATGTACCTCTTCCAATTTCATCTAATAAAATCAAACTGTTTCTGGTTGCATTATTTATAATATTTGCTGTTTCTTGCATTTCAACAAGAAATGTAGATTCACCTTCTGATAAATTATCACTCGCTCCAACTCTTGTAAATAGTTTATCAACAATACCTATTTTAGCATAATCAGCTGGAATAAATGACCCTATTTGTGCCATTATTACAATTAATCCAATTTGTCTTAAATATGTGCTTTTACCTGCCATGTTAGGACCAGTGATAATTGAAAGAAATTCTTTTGAATTAAGGATTGTATCATTTGAAATAAATTGATTATCATTTGAAATGAGATCTTCAACTACAGGATGTCGACCATTTTTAATATCTAATGTAAAACTATTACTTATAATAGGGCGAATATATCTATTATCTATTGCTAAGTGTGCTAAAGATGAAAAAATATCAATCTTAGAAATAATGTCTGCATTAAATTGAATACCATCAATATATTTTAAAATTTGATTACATAGATTATCAAATATTTGATTTTCTAAACTCATAATTTGATGATCAGCATTCAATATTTTATGTTCAAACTCCTTTATTTCCTCAGTAAAATAACGTTCATTATTAACTAAAGTTTGCTTTTTAATAAAATAATCTGGAACCTTTTTTGCGTGTGTTTTTGTAACATCAATGTAATAACCAAAAATTTTATTAAAACTAATTTTTAAACTAGATATATTGGTTTCTTCCTTCAATTTTTGTTGATAATTCAACATCCAATCATTAGCATCATTTGAAATAACACGTAACTCATCTAAATCCTTTGAAAATCCTTCTCTTATAAAATTTCCTTTTTTGGTATTAATAGATGGATCATCTTTTAAAGTTTTATTAATCAATTCAATAACATTATCAGTTTTATAAATTTGATCAAGTAATTCAGAAATATTTTTTTTATTAGAAGGAATGTTTTGTTTAAAATTATTTATAAATTTTAATGAAGTAGCTAAATTTTTTAAATCTAAGGGATTAATTTTTTTACATGCTAACTTTGAAATAATTCTTTTTATATCATAAGTATTTTTTAATGCATTTCTTGTTTGATCTATAAAATTAAAATCATTAACAAATTCTTCAATAATATTTAATCTTTTATTAATTGACTTTTTATTAATAAGAGGGTTAGTAATCCAATTTTTTAATAATCTACTACCTGAAGATGTGACAGTTTTGTCTATTGTTGATAGCAATGTTCCTTTTTTCTTATTATTATTTAATAAAGACTCAAATAATTCTAAATTTCTAATAGTATAACGATCTAATTGCATCCTATTATTATATGATAAAGATTTTAAATTATTAATGTGAGAAGACTGACGATTAAAATTTTCGTTTAAATAATATAAAATCATACCTGATGAAACAACGCATGAAGATTTATTATCTAGACCAAATCCTTTCATAGATTTTACATTGAAATGATTACAAAGGAGCTCATTATTATAATTGAATTCATTAAGCCAATCAGGAATAGAGTTTGTAAATATTTTATTTGTAGATTTAAATTTGTGAAATAATTCTTGTTGTGATTCCAAAACTAGAAATTCTGAAATATTATATTGAGAAATAATATTATTAAAATTATTAGATTCAATTTGATTAGTATAAAATTCACCAGTAGAATAATCAAGCAATGAAATGCCAATACTAGTCCTATCATAATATGCAGAACATATATAATTATTATTGTTATGATCTAAAAATTTATCTGATATAGTAGTGCCAGGAGATACCACTTCTATAACTTCTCTTTTTACAATACCTTTAGCTTGAGATGCATCTTCTACTTGTTCACATATAGCTACTTTATGACCAGCTTTTAATAATTTATACAAATATTGATCTAATGAATGATAAGGAAAACCTGCTAATGCTACTGATGAAGCTGCCCCATTAGAACGCTTAGTTAAAGCAATACCTAATATTTTAGAAGTAATTTCAGCATCCTTTTCAAATGTTTCATAGAAATCTCCCATTCTAAACAAAATTATACAATCTTGATGCTGATCTTTAATATTCCAAAATTGTTTCATAACAGGAGTTGATTTATTTTTATCAATTATATTCATTTTATTAATTCTCTTTTATTACCATTTCTATATGTGAATTGTATTTTATCTAAATATTCAAGTATAGGTATTGCATATTTTCTTGAAATATTTAATAGTTCCTTGAATTCAGGAACAGTAATTGATGTTTTAGAATTAAAAAATAAAACTAATTTATCCTTTAGAATATTTAAATTAGCACCAGATATTAAAATAGATTGATCAATTCTTACCAATAAATTTTCACTTTCACATATTTTAATAATTTTTATAATTGATTTTTCATCTTTCATATTACATTTAAAAACCAAATCTTTAATGGAAGATGTATTAAAACCTTCTTGATTTAAAACATCTATAAGCATTTCTTTATTTTTAACATCCTCCTTGCTTAGTTTTATTTTATGTTTAAAAATTGCCCATCCATCAGATTTTTTTTCAATTTTATTTTGATCATTTAAAATTATTAATAAATAATCCATAAAATCAGAATTTATATTTGTATTATTAATTATAATGTCCTTATTAATACTACTTGAATATGCATTATGTTCAAAAAAAATTTTAATAAAATTCAAAACTTTTAATTTTAATCCTTGAAATTGATTGTTTGTCAATAACCAATTTTTATTTAAATATTTTATTTCAATTATATCATCAGATGAATTTAAAAAATTTACTAACTGTGATTTTGAATAACCTAATTGATTACATAGATTATCAAATAAAATAGGATTTAAATCAAATCTTTCAATAATAAAGTTGATAAATTTGTTTTTATTGATACTTTGCATATCACCAACCATATTTGATATCTCAGATAATTTCATATTTTTATTAAAAAAATGATTTTTAATTTTGGAATGCAAAATAACATGTCCCCCTCCTAAAGTAAATACAGGAGAATAATGCCTTATAATAAATCTATCTTGATAAGAAGCTACTATTGGCTTCTCAAAATTAATTAATACCGTTGAAATTTCTCCTCCTTTTATATTCTGCTGATTAAACAAAAAAATATGACCTATTACTTCAGAAGTTCCTATATGAACTCTAATCCTTTGATTTTTCTTTATAGGTTTTTCTATACTACCTAAAACTTCTATTTCTGCAATGATGGAATTAACTCCTCCAAAAAAATTTTTATCTACCACTTGATATCCTCTTTTTAAATCATCTTTATCAAGATTTTGAAAATTAATTGCAGCTCTTTGACCTATAGAAACAGATTTTGAAACATTATTGTGAGAATTAATTCCTCTAATTTTAGCTGATTTTGAAACTGGTTCAATATCAACCTCATCACCTATATTAATTTTACCTGATATAACGGTACCTGTTACAACCGTCCCAAAACCTTTAACAGAAAAAATGCGATCAATTGGCATTCTAAAAGCCCCATCATTTTTTTTATTAATTTTTGAAAAATTTTCTAACATGTTTTTTAATTCTTTTATTCCTTGTTGATTTATTGTAGAAATATTGAAAATATTTGAATTTTCATATTTAGTACCATTAATTAAATCTTGTATCTCTAATGTTACTAAATCAATCATTTCTTGATCCACCAAATCAATCTTATTTATTAATATAATTAATTCTGAAACATTAAGTAACCTGAGAATATTAAAGTGATCAATGGTCTGTGGCATAATTCCATCATCAGCTGCAACTACTAGTAGACCTATATCAATAGATTGTACCCCAGATAACATATTTTTAATAAAATCATGGTGACCTGGGACATCAATTAAAGTAATCTTATTATTTAGAAATGCAATACCTAAATCAATAGTCATTCCTCTTTTTAAATCTTCTTTTAGTGTTCCTGAAAATTCATTTGTTAATGATTTAATTATTGAAGTTTTTCCATGGTCTATATGACCTGATAATCCTACAATTAGTTCACTCATTAGACTATTTGATTTATAGAATCAATTAATAATTCTAATTGATCATCTGGAATTGCTTTTAAATCAATATAAAATATATCATTATTGATATATCCAATTAATGGAATGTCCAGATTAAGAAATTTTTGATAAATTTTAGTACTCGATATTTTTTTTGATTTTAAGCATATCGTAATACTCTCCATTTTTTCTGTTGGTAATGAACCACTGCCTGCTTCAACATATGAAGATTGATAACAAATATTAAAATCTTTAATTATCTTTTTTGATAAGCTTTTTAAAATCTTCTTTGCATTATTTTTAAGATCATTTTTTTTTCTTAAAAAAAGTTGCATTGCTAAATTTTTATCTGAAACTTTTTTAGAAGAATAATAAGTTCTTAAAATATTCTCTAAAATTGAAATCCTAATTTTATCACATCTGACAGCTCTGTAAATTGAATTTTGTTTAATTATTTTAATTAAATCATTTTGACCAGAAATAATGCCAGACTGAGGACCTCCAAGAAGTTTATCTCCACTAAATGTTATTATGTTAGCACCTAATTCCATATATTTTTTAATCATTTTCTCCATAGGTAAACCAAAAGATTTAAAATCAATAATTGATCCACTTCCTAAATCCACTATCAATGGAATTTTATGCTTCAATGATAATTTTGATAATTGTTTGATATCTACTTCACTAGTAAAACCTATTACTTTATAATTGCTTGTGTGTACATATAAAATTGCACCTGTCGTTGATTTAATTGCATTTTCATAATCTTTAATATGTGTTTTATTTGTAGTGCCAACTTCAACCATATTACAGTTAGATTTTTCTATTACATCTGGAATTCTGAATGAACCTCCTATTTCTACTTGCTGACCTCGACTAATAATTACTTCTTTATTATTACATAGACTATTTAAAGTTAACATAACAGCTGCTGCATTATTATTAACAACAATTGAGTCTTCTGAATTGCAAATACTACTAATTAATTTAGAAATATGAGTATTTCTATCTCCTCTTTTACCATTCCTAATGTTAATTTCAAGGTTAGAATAAGGATAATTTTGAGTTATACCTTCTATCAAAATTTCTTTTGAAATTGGAGCCCTACCTAATCCAGTATGTAAAATTATACCCGTACCATTAATTACTGGTTTTAAGCTTTTTTGAAAAGTTTTAGTGCATACTTTTACTATTTGATCATTTATATATTTTTTTGGGTTATCAATGATATGACCTTTTAATAAGGTTTCTCTAATTTCATTTAGTTTTTTATTAAGATTATACTTAATAAAATCTATAGGAGTATTTTTATCAGAAATTTTATGTTTTTTTAATATCTCATCAATAGAAGGAATAAGTTTAAGAGTCTCACGGACTTTGTTTTCTTTATTATTCATAGTACATAATGCATTTTATTTAACTTAACAATTTTTCTTCATCAATTGAATCAATTTGGCTAGAATTAAGATGTTCATTTGCATATTTTAAATATAACTTCTTTGTAATTAATAAATGAAATAAATCAGAATCTATCTCACCATCATTAACCATAAATTTTAAAATATTTAATGCTTTTGAAAGCTTATAAGGTTCTTTGTAAGGACGATCTGGTGCTGTTAAACCTTCAAATACATCAGCTATAGCTATAATACGAGCTTGAAGCGGTAATTGATCACCCGAATATCCATTTGGATAACCTTCACCATTTAATTTTTCATGGTGACATCCAGCATAAAAAGGCACCTGTTTAAGATGGTCTGGATAAGGAAGTTTATCTAGTAATTCATAACTTAAAGAAACATGATTTTCCATTATTTGTCTATCTTCTTCTGATAAAGTGCCTCTAGAAATTGTTAAAAAATTAATTTCTCCATCACTAAGAATTGAAGAAGATTGATTATTTAATTCTATTTTTTGTTTAGCAATATCATGCACTCTTTTTTGCAAATCTTCAGACATAAATTCACTACCAATATTAGATATTTCTAAAAATTTAAAATCATCATCAATTTTTTGTAATTGAGAATCAAGTAATTCTTTATCAATATCAGTATTTGATAATTTATTTTTATAAAAATTTAATTCTACATCTCTTTTTAAAATTTCAAATCGTAATTTTATTTGATCAATCTTATCATATAAACCCTGTAATTTTGTAGATTTATTCATAATATGATCTGGTGTAGCAACTTTTCCAAAATCATGTAACCAACCAGCCACAAAAAGTTCATCCATTTCATCCTCTGAAAATGAATATTCTTTGTATTTTTTAGTATCAGAGTTAATGTATTCAGCAATCATCATAGTCAAAAGTGGAACTCTATTACAATGTCCACCTGTTACTGGATCTTTTTTATCTAATGCATCCACAACTAATTTAATAAAGGATCTAAACAATGCCTTTTGTTCATCAATTAATAACTGATTTGTAAGAGCTACAGAAGCTTGAGAAGCCAAGGCTTCAACTAATTCAACCAATTCATCTGAAAATGAAATAATTTTATCATTTTTTTGGGGATTTAATAACTGTAAAACACCAATCACTTTATTTTTATGATTTTTTAATGGAATATTTAAAAATGATTTAGAAAAGTAATTATGCTTTTTATCAAAACCTTTTACACCTGAAAAATCATAATCTTCATTTTCGTAAGCATTTTTAATATTAATTGTTTTTCCTGTTAGCGCACATACGGATGAAGCATTATTGATATTCTTATTCCCATCATCATTATATAGCTTGACAGGATAAATGTAATCAGGAACAGGTTCTGATGAACCTCCAAACCTGATATTTAGTGATTCAGTTTGCATAATTTCAAAACTTAATTTTTTATCATTATCTGTTAATAAATATACAGTTCCACCATCAGAATTTGAAATTATTCGAGCTTCATTTAAAATTTTCTCTAATAAAATATTAATATTTTTCTCTTTTGATAGAGATATACCAATATCAATTAATTTACTAAGC
>CETH01104603.1_pt1 | contig 17911 bp, 18 predicted proteins | sample 361461 | NCBI WGS metagenome assembly CETH01 (sample SAMEA2622695, study PRJEB7988) | marine metagenome | isolation source: saline water (ENVO:00002010), including
AACCAGAACACGTTCTGTACGTTGGGTGATTATCGATACTTGATCGTCCATGATCTAAGGATAAAGGTAGATAACGGACGCACCCCTTCCGCGAGAAAAATTACAAAAAGTGAAATCGCCGATCATCCTCTTTAGGAGATAATGGTTAAGATAAGATACCGCCTGTCGAAATCACACTAAAGCATTCTCATATCTTCTCCGGCTATATACCGAGCACCGAAGCCACGCAGCAAACGTAGTACATTCTCAGCGCCACGCTGTGCTGCAACCGTCAACGCATCCTCAGTCATTGCGGAGTTGTGGGGCGACGCTATTACATTCGGCAAGTCAAGAAACGGATAACTTGTCTCAAACTTTCCGTGACGGACCGGTTCAATCCACCAGGCCTCAAGGCAAGCTGTAAATCGGGGATTTTTGAGTAGATGCCGGTACAGATCATCCTCGACGATAATTTCCCCCCGCGCCACATTGACCAGCACTGCATCCGGCTTCATAAGCGCAAGATGTTGCGCTCGGATAAGCCGATCGGTGTTCCGGGTCAACGGTACAGTGATCACAAAGATATCCGCAGCAGACATAAGGGAATCCAAATCGTCTAGCGTGCCGATGAACCCGACTTGCTCATCAGTATTCCCCGAACGGTTCACAGCCTCAATTCGCATCCCTAGCCCCCGCATAACGCGCGCTACTTCTCGCCCGGTAACCCCAAATCCAAGAATACCGCATGTTGCTCCGTCGATTTTCTTGGTTGGCACAAACTGATTAAATTCCCCCATCGTCATATTGCGGTGTTCCACCGACAACCTTTTAGACGCAGCAAGCGCCATCGCCACCACATGCTCCGCCATAGGTTCGGCGTAGGCGCCAGCGTTATAGGCAACGGGAATGTGATCCGGTATTTGGCTTAGGGGTAAGTAATCGATCCCGGCCGTCAGACACTGGATCAGTTCGCAATTACTTAGTAAACTCAACCCATCGAGGCCGAGATCTCGGATCGGATGATATGTCATCACAATTCTTGCGGAACGCAGCGCCCGCTCCCGCGTCGATCCTTTTAGGTTCGGTAGGAAGGCAACCTCCGCCTCCTCACCGAAACACTCGATGAGGGCGTCACAAATATCGTCGGGCGGCAGATGGGAGACTAGAACTAGCGGCTTTATCATGCCGAAGTTATATCAGAACAAAGTAGTATTAGTGGATCAGATATGAAATTCCGTCAAAATGCGCGTAATCTCCTCTGGAAATAGTTCCCCGATTTCGACCTTACGCTGGCATACCCCTTGTTCGAAACCGTATTGCAGAAATGCTTCCAGCGTAGTTCGGTTTTTCTCTATCCCGTATGGAAAAAAGTCCTCACCGAAAAGGTCTTGCGCCTTCTGCCCGGAGTCGTAACACCAAGCAAATGGCAAACGCGTCGCAGTGATTTCTCTAGCGCGAAACATGGCCCGATTCTTCGCCTCCTCTAAGGCCTTGTACAAATTAGTGGCGACCCATGGATGTTCACGAAAAAAATCACCACGCATAGCAATCACATGCATTATCGGGAAAATCCCTGTATCTCGGTAGTATTGTTCCTCAATCTCTCGATAATTTGGATAAAGGCGCACAATCGTCTCTTCGCCCTCCTCAACGGGAGACGGGGGGTGGGCCGACATTACACAGTCAACCTCGCCGTCGAACAACATATCGGTAAGGGACTTATCATGCCGAGGTGTGTAAGAGACACCCTCGGGTATATCCAAATCGACCTTCTCTTTGCGGCCGGCAGAATTTACTCCTCCCTGCACCCATTCTATTTCTTGTAGAGGAATACCGATGTTGTGGACAAGCCAACCGCGGGTATAGATCGACGCGGTCTGAGCCCATTCCGGGATACCGATCCGTCTGCCTCGTAGATCTGATGCAGATTTGATTTCGCTAAATGGCAGTACATAGAGTGAGGATTGCCGAAACACCCGCGATGGAAATACCGGAATACCCGTGATACTGTCATCGTTCTGGGACTTGAGTGCTATGTATTTGCCGAAAGACATTTCCGATACGTCCCACTCGCGGAACTTGATAAACCGGAAGAATGTTTCTTCGATATCCAAGTTAAGGTATCTCAGGTCTATCCCTTCCGCCTCAATATCCCCGCGCGTAAGATCTCGCATGTGTTCGTAGTCACTCGCAGCGAAAGTGACGGTAAGTTTAGACATGGTAATGACCCCAAGGAAAAAAGTAGGGCGGAAGAAAGCTTCCACCCTACTTTATTAAGAAGGAATAATGGCTCGTTCAGAAGGGATCTTGCCTTACCTGATTTTTTTGCGCCAGCCCATTTTCTTATCGAGTGCATCGCCTGCTTCCGCTATCCCATTCAAATAATAGTCCCATACAATGAGGTTTTCTTCACAAGCGTCGATGACCTCCTCCTCCATACGGAGCTTTGCCGCATGTTGCGCAACTGTTTTCCAACCAAGATCCGAGTGAACAATGTCGGCCTCAGAATGCATTCCAAAAAACAGTCTTTGCTCCGGAGTTAGGCCGAACATTTCACCCCAGCGGCGATTTTCAAGCCCAAACCATCCCTTCTTCTTGAGTTCACCCGTCCCATAACCGGGAACATTCGCCCGTTCAGCACACGTATTTCCCATCAAACCCAGTAACCAGTGGCGATTGCTCATGAGCCCGTCCCATGCCCGCCAGCACATACGAGTTGATGGAAGCGGCTTTGCATTTTTGATTTGAGTGCGCTTCATTCCGCAATCGACACCTAAATCTTCCAGAACTTTCCAATGAGGCCGGCCATCGCCATGCTCCGCGTCGGAAATCAATTCTTCGACACATGCCTCTAGTATGTCTAATTTTACATCCCATTCGGGTGTATTTGTCGCAACCCGGAGCTTGAGTACTGAGTTACGTTGGCGAGTATTAAGGCGATGCTGCATGACAAAAGTGTACGCTCGACCTTTTGACAGTGGCTCATTAAGCATCCGGTTATGCTTCACAAAATTGTCGACCGCCTTGTCGATTCCAGCAATTACTGATTTGGTGCTCATATCTCTAGACCCTTTCTTATTTATTTCATTCTTTTTACGTTGTCGCGCAGCGACTGTTAAAAACCATTCTCAAATATCTTCCATGCTATTTTTCAATGGCTTTGCGATCGCTCAGGCTGAGCGCAGACGGCCCCCGCTCTCTGAAATACTATCCGCTATCACCGCGTCAATAATGCCGCGCACCGCGCGTGACGCATTGTTACCAATGTGAGACGTTGCATAGGCCAGATGCAGGGTTCGAGGTATCTCCGGACGATTGATTTGAGAGGCAGATAGGCGACCAGATTGTACTGACTGTTCGACAGCCGCGTAGGGAAGAATTGTCCAACCCAACCCACTCTCCACGAGGTCACGCGTAGTGGCAACCGAGTCTATTTCGAAGAGGATATCTATCGTAAGCCTTTTTTCACGAGCCGTATCTTCCAGCCAGTCTCGAAGACCAAACCCCTTACTTGGAAGAATGAGATTCCGCTGACAAACGTCCGCAAACGACACCGTAGTGCCAGGGTTATCGTGATTGGCTCCGCCGACAAGATACAGATCTTCCAACATTAGAGGTTCCGTAGGAATGCCGCTAACTGCATTAGGATTGTATGTAAATCCCATGTCTAAAGAGTTTTCGTCCAGCCGGCGCATGATTTCTTCACTAAGTCCTTCGAACAGTTTCAACGAAACGTGTGGAAACGCGTCGCGGCATGCTCTAATAAGTGGGATTGCTAGCAATGCGCTCGCGGTTGGCGTAATACCAAGCACAATTTCGCCGCGTGGCGGCCCGGATAGATCCTTCACTTCCTGTCCAGCCTGCTCCACCTGCTTGAGAATTGCATTCGCGTGGCGCAAAAGGACTTTTCCCGCCTCTGTCACCTCTACACCACGGGAATGGCGGTGAAGAATTTCGACGCCAAGTTCCTCCTCCAGTTTTCGTATCTGGAGACCTAACGCCGGCTGCGCAATGCGGACCCGGTCAGCCGCCCGTGTAAAGCTCCTCGCTTCCACAATTTCTACAAAATATCTTAACTGTCGAACATCCATGCCTAAAACCCTACTATATCGTTTTTATATAGCATATGCGTTGGGTATATCTCAACGACATTAATAGAATTTTGGTCGTATTGATGGATATGGCCAAATCAAAGGGGGCTCCGGCAGACTGTTCACGATAAAATGCCGGGAAAGATCCAACAAACTTTTACCGCCAATCCGAGCGACCGTCTCATGAAGTAACGAAATTTTCTATAATTGGCGCGGTAGTAGCAAAAATGAGCAGATTAACTTCAACTGAACATAAACAAGGCAGCGCTTAAACGATACGATTCACCTGACCTTTTCACCCTTAACCGTGACCCGTCGCATCATACGCCGTTCCCCGGGGTCAAAATAGGTACGAGCATGCATACTGCACCGGTTGTCCCACATCACTAAGTCACCAACCCGCCAGACATGTTCGTATACGAATTCCGTATCTTCACTATGTTTAAAGAGAAGTTCCAAAATCTCATCGCTCTCCTCTTTTTTAAGGCCTTCAATCAAATCGGTCATCAGCCGATTCACATACAATGCCTTGCGCCCCGTTTCAGGATGCGTGCGAGCAATTGGATGAATAAATTGCGGCGCGTTCGGGTCGATATTATCCCCACGTTTTAATGGGTTGCCAGCATAGTCATAGATATTGCGTGCTTTCAGTCCGTCGAGCCTTTCCCGAATTTTATCAGGAAGCGTCTCCCACGCGGTATAGCAATTGGCAAAAAGGGTGTTACCACCATTCTTAGGGATCTCCATTGCATAGAGGGTGGATGCGCGGCAGGGTACTTCGTAATAGCATTGATCGGAATGGAACCACATATCTCCATCTTCTAAAGCTGTCTGAAAGCCCGTATCAGTAACGTTTGTGATCATCATCGTATGGCGCATTTCTTCGTTGGCAAATTTACCGGTGCGCACTTCCTCTAACTCGCCAAAATAGCGGCAGAACCGAACCTGATCATCATTAGAAATCTCTTGCCCACGAAACACTATTAGCAGATTTTCATACCAGGCTTTCTCTATCGCTTTGAGGGTTCGGCCCGCAAGCGGTTTTGACAAATCGACGCCACGAATTTCAGCGCCACACGCTTTAGACAAGGGAATTATCTCAATATCTGCAATTGCCGTCGCCATCGCTTTCTCTTTCCCATAACAATATCGTGAGCACGAACTATATGCCTGCCCCCTCCACCATGCAATTCAGAGAAAAACGTTGAACACGCCAACATATGGCTGGGATACAGGAACTCGCCTCGGTCGCGTAGCTGTCTTCGGTACAGGTTTTTTCAGCCTTAGCCAGATCCCGATGATGACCTTGATCATCCCATTATGGGCACTGGATATAGGTGCGAGCGCGTTTTGGATCGGTATGGCAATCGCGGCAAGGGCTTTTTTAGCTATGTTTTTTTCGATCCAAACGGGAGCAATAATGGACCGTCTTGGGACCCGACGTGTCACACTTACGCTCGGTGCCCTCGGAACAATACTCGTTCTGATATACCCTTTGGTACCGTCTATTACCGGCATGATTCTCTTACAAGTTGTCGTTGGGTTTCTGCATCTAACATGCTGGATCGGTGCGCAGGCACTCGTCGGCCGGGTAACACGGGGTGAACCCTCACTTATGGGGCGTTTTACTTTTCTGGCTACCTTAGGAAATTTTTTAGGGCCATTTATGGCTGGGCTCGCATTTCATCACCTGGGCGCGTGGGGTGCTTTTGGCATGGTGTCGGTGTGGTCGCTGGCCTTCGTGGCGGTCACTTGCGCTGTACCGCGTGGGATAGATGCCGGGTCTCAATCAAAGTTCACGTTTTTAGATATACTCCCGAAATGGACACATTACGCCGCGGGTTTTGGCCTTTTGCGAGTGCCAATCGTTGCATATGTAATCGTCGTTTCCGCCGTACTCGCCGGTACATATTCCATGCGTCACACTTTTTTTGCCGTTTACATGGAGAGTATCCAGTTTGCACGGGACGAAATCGGTCTGATTGTCGGATGTATTGCCCTCGCCGGTAGTGTCGCAGGGCTATGCGTCGGTTATATGTCACGTTGGATAGCACCACATTGGCTGGTTTTGGTAGGAACCCTGCTCGCTACTGTCACTTTTAGTGTAGCCCCTCTATTTGCTGGGTTTTGGTCCCTATTGGCGGTAGCCTGTGCGACAGGTATTTGCTCGGGAACTGCGTTTCCAATGATTCTTTCGGTACTCACGCGCGGCGCCGGGACCGAACAACAAGGATTGAGCGTGGGGCTACGCGCGACCATGAACCGGACCGCGTCCCTCACCGTTCCCATTTCTATGGGTGTGATTGTTGGTGCCACTTCTCTTTCCACCGGGTTTTTTATCACTGGTGGCGCTATTATTGCCGTGACATTGGTAATGGGCTTTGTATTGCGCTGGATCTTGAAGATTGAAAAGACCGGAAAGGATAAAACGAGATGAACACATACCACGACCTATCGATAGATAACCTTTTCAGGTTAGACGGAGAAGTCGCTCTTGTTACTGGTGGTGGCGACGGGTTTGGTCGCATTGCGTCAATGGCCTATGCCAACGCTGGAGCATCGGTTGCGGTAGTGGATTTAGACAAAGGAAAGGCGGATGCCGTAGTCGCGGAAATCACTACGGGTGGCGGTCACGCTTTAGCACTGAAGCTCGATGTTGCCGATCGCAAAGAACTAAAATCGATAATTGACGAGGTTGCCGAGACGCTGGGAGGCTTGCACGTTTTGGTCAATAATGCAGGCATTACGAGGCGTGGACCAACCCTAGATATGACGGACGATGACTGGGACTCAGTTATTGAAGTTAACCAGACCGCCGTAGTCTTGGGCAGCAAAGCCGCAGCATCTCATATGTTAAAGCATGGTGATGGCCGTATAATCAATCTCGCATCAATCGTGGGGTTAGTCGGGAACCGCCATTTTTCCCATATAGGATATCAAGCAGCGAAGGGGGCCATTGTCAACATTACGCGCGGACTTGCTGTGGAATGGGCTGGTCACGGAATTCGTGTAAATGCGATCGCCCCAACATTTTTTCGTACAAACTTCGGCGCTGCTAGGATGCAGTCTAATCCTGACTTGGTTGCTGCAATCGAGGCTGACACGCCGATAGGCCGCTTCGGCGAGCCTTGGGAACTCGCCGGCGGACTACTTTATTTGGCGACAAAAGCCTCCTCCATGGTTACCGGCGTGACCCTTCCAATAGATGGTGGGTGGACAGCCGTTTAAAAACGGGATTATCCCCTCTCGGACAAGAAGATAATTTTCTCAAACTAGCTCGATAAAGGTATTGCTGCGAACATGTCCCTGTTTCCTTGAATATTAACGGAGGGAATCTAATCTAGAAATGTTCGGCTGAAATTGCTCGGGAATATTAATTTTAGTATATTTGAGAGTACTTTAGATCCCTCTCTACAAACAGCCTCCACCTTCTTGTCTCTAGTTTGATTAAGGCTGACCAAGGGTTAGTTGAAAACGGCATCAAGGAAATTTAAGAAAAAGCACTCTCAAATTTTCATTTGATAAAATTATAGAAAATATTGGCCGATGTATAATTGGACTCTATTTCGAAGACATCACCAGCGCCAGCATATTTGCCGCATAATCTGATGCTTGCGGCGTCTCCATAAGACGGGCGTTGGCGAGATATGTCTTGCACGTCTCTAGTGAAGCTCGACTGCGTGATGTGATGGTACCCAGAACCTCGTTCGAACGGTCATAGAGTTCGCTGGCGGGAACGACCTGACTGACAAAACCTGCGGCAAGTGCCATTTCGGCGTCTATTTCATCCGTGGAATAAACCATCCACGCAACAGATTTCGGCATCGATCGATCAATATGGGCGGATATAGCCGCGGTTGGAGGTAGATTATTTTTCATCTCAGGTAACGAAAATCGCGCATCATCAGCCGCAACCGTCAAATCGCAGACCGCAGCGGCAGCACATCCGAACCCTGCCGCCCTACCTTGGACGGTCGCAACCACCGGAATATCCGCCCCGCGAACAGCGTCGTAAAAGCCAAGTATTGGAGCAGTCAGCGCCTCGCGCATCTCTAAGCCATTCTTCGGCGCTTGCTCTGGCGCACCGTCGGGATCACGGCCAAGGCAAAAGTCATCTCCGATGCTCGTTATAGAAATAGCTTTGATGTCAGGATCACATCCAGCGTCTATGATTAGTGAAGACAGGTAATCCAACATTTCCAGCGTTAGCATATTGCCTTTCTCGGGCCGATCGATGGTTAGGCGAGCGATTTCGCCGACCTGTTCCAGCTTCAATGCATTTTCCATGTTAACCCTCCTTTTGGTGTTTGGGCGTAAATTCCTTCACCGCACCACAGCGAACCAAATTGGCAATCTCTCCTTTATCGGCACCGAGTACGTGTTCGAGTATATCCGACGTTTGCGCACCTAACTTGGGCGGATATCGATGTTCGATGTTCGGCGCTCTAGACATTTTTATCGGGTTACCGGCGACTTTTATTTCATCACCATCGTCGTTTTTAAGTGGCAGCACCATATCACGCCCGACAATCTGCGGATTTGACAACGCCTTTTCGAGGTTGTTGATTTCGCCGACTGGTATTCCGGCTTCGAGAAGTAACGGCACCCAGTGGTCTGCTTTATGCATCATGAACGCACCCTCAAGGATCGGCCAAAGCTCATTACGGTTTTTGTAACGGTCCTCGTTCAGAACAAAACGAGGATCATCTTTCATTTCAGCTATCCCCAATACGTCACATAGACCCTGCCACATGCGTTCCGTGTTTGCGGTAATCACAAGCGATGTTGCTTTAGCGCAATTGAACCCGCGATAGGTGGGTATCGAGTCATGTCCCCAGCCCTGCCGGCCGGGGTTTTTTCCGGAATGAAGGTAATACGCGGCCTGATAACAGAGCATAGATACCTGACAGTCGAGCATAGAAATATCTATATATTGACCGAGCCCAGATGAACTACGCTCCCGCAACGCTGCCAAAGCCCCTATGACTGCATACATTCCGGCACTTAGATCGCCGATCGGGATACCAGAGCGGACAGCTGAACGGCCGGGTTCACCAGTCATACCCATTCCACCTGATATAGCTTGGACGATCATGTCATAGGCAGGCCTATCGCGATCGCTGCCCGTTTGACCAAAACCGCTGATGGAAGCCCAGATTAACTCTGGGTTCCGTTTTGAGAGCGCTTCATAGGTAAGCCCAAGACGATCCAAAACTCCCGGTCGAAAATTCTCCACTAGGAAATCACTTTTCTCTGCAAGACGCCTCACAAGTTCTAGGCCGTCTTCGTTCTTCATATCTACGACGATGCTTTTCTTATTACGATTGATTGACAGGTAATAACAACTGTCCTCACCTACAAAATTTGGTGGAAGAACCCGTGACCAATCGCCGACCGGTGCCTCCAGTTTGATCACCTCAGCCCCAAGGTCGGCAAAGATCATGGTCGCATAGGGACCAGCAAGAAATTGGGTCAGATCAAGAACCCTAAGGCCAGCGAGCGGACCGGAACCGACCGTGTCTTTATCATTCATACTGGTACGTCTTCGAGTGGAATTAGTTAATACACATTAAGTAACAGGTCAGTCATGTAAACTGAATAGAGACGCGTCTCTATTCAGAGAATAAAACTTACCGCACCCAGTGCGCCAAGTTCTTCTGCATCAAGAATCACCCGTCTCTCAACAATTTTAAAATTATCTCCACTACGCGCTAGGCGATGAATATAACGGCCAACGTAAACTCCGCCTTTACCGCCGCGCCGGAACCTATGCACCGAAAAATTTGACGTCGCAATAACTTCGCGGTCGGAGCTATCAAGGATACGCACATTTGTGATAAGCCGACGCGTGCGAGAAGGTGGGTATTCGGCATGGGCATCAGGACTTTTCAAGCGTTTTACACGACTGCGGATTCTGTCAATGTCGTCAGCAATTATAAACAAGGTATCTTCGGGGTCAGAATCTGGCGCCTCGTTTGGGGGCACCATATAAACCGCATTTTCGTCCATTAGATCCAGCCATGCATCAAGTTTCCAAGCGTCAAGGATAGCAGCCTCGTAATACAGGAAATCTTCTACTGCAATCCGTTCAGCGGTATCTAAACCTAGGTTCACTGGATTTTACTCCGCCGCTGCCGCCGTCTCGTCAGTCATTAACTCGTTCCATCGCCGCCAGAAGGTCCTTAAATGTAATTCATCGGAATTCAATTGTTCGCCCTCCTTTGCGATACCCCGGGTCATAATTGACCACTGAACTTCATTCACAGTCTCGGCAATGCCTTTCTGAACCTGCATCAACGCTTCAACATCGTCTGGCGTGGCAAACCCGCCCGGTCCGTAAAAAGTAAGGAATGCGTCTAGGCGAACCTTCCGCATCTCTCGGCTTTCCTCCACCGGTCCGAGTGCCCAGGCCGTTACCTCCATCCGGTCCACTTCCGCCGGCCAGAACGTTCGTACTGTTACCGAAGAACCATCATTTATCATGAGATTAGGGAAGACGAACAAATTACGATTGGTATTTGCAACCCTTTCAGCACGTTCTTCGCCAAGCCGGTCAATCAATTCCGCTTTCGCGGCTTCAACCACAGGTTTGGCGGCTTCGCCATAGATGGAAATCCAAGTGGCGACCGGGCGCCCCCTGAAATTCAAATTATCGATAACAGCATGACCATTACCGAGACCTTTTCCTATCCCTCGTTTTGGTAAAACGAGTCCTTCGCCCTTCGGTATTCTTATGTTGACTCCGGCATCCTTCATATATTCTAGCCAAGTTGAATGGGTCGAATGTAGGTGATAGTCATCGAATGAATTCTCGACGAGAAGCTTCCAATTCGCCTCCACGTCATATTCCTGAACCCCAGTAATTATTTCCATCTTATTGCTCGGCGACTGGTCGACGACCAGATCGATATACTCCTTGGCCCCTTCCAGATAGACCTCCAGATCAGGAGTTTTCCGATCAAAACATGCGAACCAGAAACCGCGATATTGCTCGAAGCGCGGCACTGTCATCAAACCCAGCTCCGACCGGTCAAAGCTATCAGGGTAGGCATCGTCTCCGGGCACAGCAACTAGTGCCCCGTCGTTGTTGTAGGACCACCCGTGATAAAAACAATAAAACCGCTTTGTATTTCCAGACCGTTCTCGACAGACCTTAGCGCCACGGTGACGACAGGTATTCAGAAAAAGTCGCATCTCGCTATTACTGTCCCGCGTCATAATTATCGGCCGGCCGGCAACCGTGCGCGTAATGAAATCACCGGGCTCTGTAACTTCAGAGTCATGGCCGGCGTAGATCCAGCAGGTATTAAATACCCGAGATTTTTCGAGTTCTAGAATGTCCGGATCAACCAAGGTTTCGCGGTTTAAACGAAAATCGTCTTCCGTCGGGTTGTCTATTATGTAGGGATGCGACTGCATAATTAGTAAATGTCCGAGAGATCTATCAATATTACCAGCATCTGATAATGCTTAACTCAACCACAGGAATACACAGAACTTTGTAATTTGGGTTTACCATACTGACCCTAATAAATAAGTCGCTTCCAACCGATCAATCCATTTTACTCTGCCGCATCGCGCTGGGGCAACTTCCAGTCCGGCCGGATAAAATGGCAGGTGTAGCCATTCGGGATACGTTCAAGATAGTCTTGGTGCTCCGGTTCCGCCTCCCAAAATTCTCCAACTGACTCTACCTCTGTGACTACGTTACCAGGCCATAAGCCCGATGCATTTACATCGTTAATAACTTGGTCTGCTACTTGCCGTTGAAAATCATCGTTGTAGTAAATGGCGGATCGATAGCTAGGGCCGAGGTCATTACCCTGCCGATTTAACGTTGTTGGATCATGAATCTGAAAAAAAAATTCAAGCAGGTCTCGGTACGTTATAATAGATGAATCAAAGAAAATTTCGATGCCCTCGGCGTGTGTACCGTGGTCACGATATGTTGCATTTTGTACCTCCCCACCAGTATATCCTACACGAGTTGCTTCTACGCCTGGCAATTTACGGATCAAGTCCTGCATGCCCCAAAAGCAACCTCCTGCAAGTACAGCGCGTTCGGTCGTCATTAAGTTCCTCCGATGATAAATTCAGTTTGTAGATGATAACGGAGTTGTATCCTAGCAGACGATTTGTCTACTGACATAGTGGAAGAACTAGGCCGTCCTAGCTAACAAATCCAAGAGTGTAACTGAAATAATCGAGTGTTGGGCACAAGGCGATCGTCGAGAATTACCACTTCGATCAGGATTGAGACGGTATTCCATCGCCTAAACCGGCACGACGGCCGTAGTCTCAATTTCAACCTTAGCTTCATCTTCCATGAGGGAAACCACCTGAACCGCTGCCATCGCCGGAAAGTTCTTACCAATTACATCACGATAAGCCTGGCCTACCTCGACAAGACGGGCCAGATATTCCTGCTTATCAGTAAAATACATCGTCATACGGCAAATGTGTTCTGGGCCTGCATTTCCCGCGTGCATTACCTCAATAGTATTAATGAGAGCCTGCCGAAACTGTGCGACAAAGTCATCAGTTTCAAATTTCTCCTCGGTGTTCCAACCCACCATGCCGGCAACAAAAACGAAGCGCCCCTGAGCTGAAATACCATTTGAGTATCCCTTCGCCCTTTTCCAACCCGGTGGATTTAGTTGCTGCATAAGATATCTTTTCCGAAGAACGCCGCTTGCGAGCGAACACGGAAAGTTTTAGGCTTAAAACAATGTCAGATCAACGCTTAGTTAAAGGTTAATGATCATCGACACACACAACCATCAGGCGCCGGAAGGGCGGATTGCCGGCACTCCCTTAACCGGCCAGCACGCGCTAGTGACAGGAGCTACTCGGGGTATCGGGGCTGCGATTGCCCGAACATTGGGTAATTTAGGTGCCGATCTGACCCTTATTGGCCGAGATCGCAGCGGACTGGATGCTAGAGCGGCTGAGATAGTGAGTGCATCGGATGTAAGGGTCCAAATTGAAATAGCCAACGTTTCTGACGCTGGAGAAATTAGGTCTGCTTTTGATTCTGGCGTGCGGGCTAACGGGGCAGTCTCCATTTTGGTTAATAATGCAGGATCAGGGAAGAGTGCGCCGTTTCACAAAATGGATCAGGATCTTTGGAATTTTATTATCGGCGTTAATCTGACTGGTGCCTTTCTCTGCACGCAGCAGGCAATCGGCGGCATGCTTGAAGCAAGTTACGGACGTATCATAAACGTGGCGTCAACCGCGGGGCTAACTGGATACGAGTATGTTTCGGCATATTGCGCCGCAAAACATGGCGTTGTTGGTCTTACACGGTCTTTGGCACTGGAAACGGCGACCAAAGGTATAACCGTCAACGCGGTTTGCCCGGGATATACAGAAACGGACCTGATCCACGAAACAATCGATAATATCGTCGCCAAAACCGGGCGCTCGAAGGAAGACGCGCGGGCGGAGTTGACGGCGTCGAACCCGCAGAGGCGTCTCGTGCAACCTTGGGAGGTGGCAGAGACCGTTGCTTGGCTGGCACTTCCGTCTTCCGCTTCTATCACCGGGCAGGCGGTCGCAATCGCCGGTGGAGAGGTGATGTGAAGGCAGACGACATAGTATTTGAACGAAAGGATTACGAATCAGGTGTGCAAACACAGGATGGCATGGAACTTCGCGTCTGGCTGCGCCTTCTGACTTGCAGTAACCTTCTTGATGCAGAAGTCCGTACGCGCCTTAAACAGACGGCAGAAACCACCCTACCCCGCTTCGATATTCTGGCCCAACTCGAACGCCACGACGGGCCAATGTCTATGGGAGAGCTATCAAAACGCCTTATGGTATCAAACGGTAATGTGACCGGTCTGGTTGATAGGCTCGCTGGCGAGGGCATGGTTGACCGCACACCGTCGCCTGACGACCGAAGGGTGCAGAGAGTGACTCTGACACCCAGAGGTAAAAAGTCATTTGCAGAGATGGCAGACAATCACAAATTATGGGTTGCCGATATGATGTCGGAACTTTCGGCCGAAGAATTAACAAGACTTTACGACATGCTGGCGCGCTTAAAGAAATCGATCCTCGCCGCCGAACAAAAAAACAACTTGGAGGCAGCCGAATGAAAACCATCAGCGGGTCCGACCTGACCCCCGATCACTTTGCATGGACCGTCAATGGAAAGGTGGCCACGATTACGATCAACCGGCCAGACCGCAAGAATCCGCTTACCTTCGGTTCGTACGCAGAATTACGCGATACATTTCGGACCCTACAGCATGTCGACGATATCAAGACTATAGTAATTACTGGCGCCGGCGAGAATTTTTGCTCCGGAGGTGACGTACACGAAATCATCGGACCGCTACTCGATATGGACATGAAGGAACTGCTCCAGTTTACCGTGATGACGGGCGATGTGGTTAAGGCCATGCGAGCATGCCCGCAACCGATAATCGCCGCCGTCGAGGGCGTATGTGCGGGTGCGGGCGCCATATTGGCTATGGGGTCCGATCTTAGGTACGGAACAGCGGACGCCAAGATTTCTTTCCTCTTTACCCGCGTGGGACTCGCAGGCTGTGACATGGGCGCCTGCTCCATTTTACCCCGCATAATTGGACAAGGACGCGCCTCCGAACTGCTGTACACCGGAAGGTCTATGTCGGGCGAAGAAGCATACGACTGGGGTTTCTTCAACGGCTTGTCGGCACCTGGCGAAACATTAGCGGATGCGTGTAAACAGGCAGCACGCTTGGCGGACGGTCCGACCTTCGCACATGGCATCACCAAACGCCAATTGCACATGGAATGGAACATGAGCATAGAAGACGCAATTACAGTCGAGGCCGAAGCACAGGCGATTTGCATGCAGACGCGTGATTTTCAGAGGGCCTACGACGCCTTCGTCGCTAAACAGAAACCCGTATTTCAAGGGAACTGAACCTTGCCTGAACAAAGCTATCTTAATTGGCCTTTTTTAGAGGATTCGCATCGGCGGCTGGCAGATGATTTCCGTACTTGGGCAGACCGGGAAATCGCGCCACTATCGGAGGAAGAACCGAGGGACGAACTCGGACTGGATGCACTGGCACGCGAGTTAATTAAACGTCTAGCTGCAGGTGGCTGGTTGAAGTATTCGGTACCAGCGCCTTGGGGAGGGAAATACGAATCGCTCGACGTCCGCGCACTTTGTCTGATGCGAGAGACCCTAGCTCAGTATTCCGGCATGGCCGACTTTTCGTTTGTAATGCAAGGGCTTGGCTCTGGTCCTATCTCACTTTTTGGTTCGGAGGAAATTCGAAGAAAGTACTTACCGGACGTTTCTAACGGCAGACGCATAGCCGCCTTCGCGCTGTCGGAGATCGATTCTGGATCCGATGTCGCCGCCATGACGACAAATGCGAAGCTCGATGGCGACCATTACATCTTGAATGGTGCAAAGACCCTCATATCAAACGGGGGTCTGGCGGATCAATACGTCGTGTTTTGCCGCACTGAGAATAGCCCCGGCGCCAGCGGCCTGTCGGCGATAGTCGTCGAAGCTAACATGCCGGGCTTCGAAATAACGGAACGCTTCGACGTAATCGCCGCTCACCCTCTGGGTCGGCTCCAGTTTACGGACTGCCGAGTACCCGCAAGTAACCTTATCGGCAATCCGGGGGATGGTTTCAAAATCGCCATGTCGTCGCTCGACGTATTCCGTTCGACGGTCGGAGCGGCGGCGCTCGGTTTCGCGCGCCGCGCCAATGATGAGGCCTTGGCGCAAGCGCGGCGGCGTATCTCATTTGGCAAGCCAATTGCAGATTACCAATTGATACAAGAGAAGCTTGCCGACGCGGCACTGAAGATCGATGCGGCGGCGTTGCTCGTTTACCGGTCTGCCTGGACAAAGGATACACAGGGCGGCCGCGTAACGCGCGAAGCAGCGATGGCGAAGCTCTACGCCACCGAGATGGCCCAAGAAGTCATTGACCAAGCAGTGCAGATCTGGGGCGGCATGGGCATCGTTGTCGGATCTACTGTGGAAAGATTGTACCGCGAAATCCGGGCACTTCGGATTTACGAAGGCACCAGCGAGATCCAAAAATTGATTATCGCCGGGGAAGCTCTGTCGGCGGTAAAAGCAGAGGAAGCGATGAAGGCGGCGGAATAACTTAATGGGCAAGCATCTTCCAGGCGGACCTACTTCCCACATCGATACTTTCGCGGCCGATAATCTTCCCTCCGTGGATCAATGGCCGGAGTTCGATTTTGACGCGCTTCCCATCCTACAATCTTACCCTGATAGGATAAACGCCGGCGTCGAACTCCTAGACCAGATGTGCGAGACAGGCTTTGGCGAAAACTCGGTCGTCCACTATGAAGATACAACCTGGACTTATAATGAGCTTCGCGGTATCTCCGACCGCATCGCAAGGGTTTTGGTAGAAGATCACGGGTTGGTACCGGGTAATCGAGTGCTTCTACGGTCAGCGAATAATCCGATGCTCGTAGCCTGCTGGTGTGCCGTCCTGAAAGCAGGTGGAATTTGCGTCACCACAATGCAGCTATTACGCGCCCGTGAACTGGTTTATATCGTCAAAAAGGCAGAGATTAGGCACGCTTTGTGCGATATTGCGCTAGCAGAAGAGATGCGGAATACCTGTCAACTGACACCAGAACTGGAGAGTACCCTTTATTTCACTGCAACGGGCGACGGCGAAACTTCTCTAGATCACGCACTTAGCGCCAAAACGGGCGGGTTTGAAAACTGCGATACAGCTGCCGACGACACGGCGCTCATAGCATTCACTTCAGGTACCACCGGTTCTCCCAAGGCCACGATGCATTTTCACCGCGACGTCATGGCAATGACTGACTGCTTCCCTCGCTCCTTCGCGATGGCAGAATCTCACGACATCTTCACCGGCACACCGCCGCTGGCATTCACCTTCGGGCTGGGCGGTCTGACCTGCTTCCCGATGCGTTTCGGCGCATCGACGCGGTTTTTTCCAGGCCCGCTTGGACCAGAAGACATGATGGTTGCAATCGAGAAATACAAAATCACGGGTCTGTACACAGCGCCAACCATGTACCGACAACTTGCAGATTTAGCAGACAAATACGATATTTCGAGCCTCAAAAAATGCGTTTCCGCCGGTGAAACTCTTCCAGGAGCGACATGGGACGCATTTTTCAATGCTACCGGAATTCGTATTGTAGACGGGCTCGGGTCGACAGAGATGATCCATATCTTCGTTTCAGCTAGCCCCACGGAAATGCGCTCCGGCTTCACCGGTAAAGCAATTCCCGGCTACCGCGCCAAGATAGTTGACCAAGACGGCAACGAACTGCCACCGAATACACCCGGTCTTCTGGCTGTGCAGGGGCCGACAGGGTGCCGATATCTCGCTGACGAGCGCCAGGGGGTCTATGTAAAGAACGGATGGAACTATCCTGGTGATATATACGAGATGGATGAAGACGGTTACTTCAAATACATCGCCCGCGCCGACGACATGATAATTTCTGCCGGTTATAACATCTCCGGACCTGAGGTCGAAAATGCCTTACTGGATCATCGAGCTGTGGCGGAGTGTGCAGTCATAGGAAAACCAGACGAGAAGCGGACAAATATAGTGAAGGCTTTTGTCGTCCTGCGCGGTGGTTTCGATGCTGGCGCTGAAACCGAGAAAATCCTTCAAGAATACGTTAAGAATGAAATTGCGCCATATAAATATCCCCGTGAAATTGAGTTTGTCGACGAACTACCCAAGACCGAGACAGGGAAACTCCAGCGGTTTAGGCTCCGCGATAGAGAACAAGCCGTCTGCTAAACACGATAAAAAAGGTTAGTTTCAGAGTGATACAAAGATTGGAAAAAA
>CETH01043195.1_pt1 | contig 17866 bp, 15 predicted proteins | sample 361461 | NCBI WGS metagenome assembly CETH01 (sample SAMEA2622695, study PRJEB7988) | marine metagenome | isolation source: saline water (ENVO:00002010), including
ATATTTCTTGGGGAAGTCAAATACGGTCTTATATATTTCATCCATATAATCTTATCAAAGATCATAGAACTAAATATGAAACAAGTAATGTTAATTCTGTGATGGATGGAGATTTGGATAACTTTATGAAGCATTACTTATTAAAAAGCATTGGAGATTAAATTGGATCAAAATGAACAAAAAAGTTTAAAGCAAATTATTGATTATAGAATAGAAAAAATTAATCAATTAAGAGAAAATGGTATTGAGCCATATCCGTATAACTTTAAAAAAGAATATGATGTTTGTAATGTGTTGTCTTCTGAAAATAAGTTACAGAATAAAGTTATTTCAATTGCTGGAAGAATAATATCTCTAAGGAGTATGGGTAAAGCATCTTTTATGAATATCCAAGATGAGACTGGAAAAATGCAATTATATGTTAAAAATGATTTAATTGGTTTAGATAATTATGATAAAATTGCAAAAGTTTTAGATATAGGTGATATTATTGGTGTTCAAGGACAGTTATTTAGGACAAAGACTAACCAATTATCTTTAAGAGTTTCTTCTTTAGAATTATTATCTAAGAATATACGTCCCTTACCAAATATTAAAGAAAAAGATGATCATAACTTTTTTGCATTTGAAGATAAAGAAAATAGATATAGATATAGACATCTTGATTTGATAGTTAATCCAAAAAATAAAGATTTATTTAAAGCAAGATCAAATATTATATATAAAATTAGAGAAATATTAAATAAGAAAGGTTTTATGGAGGTTGAGACTCCAACACTACAAAATATACATGGTGGAGCTTCTGCTAGACCTTTTATTACCCATCATAACGCTTTAGGTCAAGATTTTTACTTAAGGATAGCTGAAGAATTATACTTGAAAAGATTATTAATAGGTGGTTTTGAAAAAATATATGAAATAGGTAAGAATTTCAGGAATGAAGGTATAGATCGAACTCATAACCCTGAATTTACAATGTTGGAATTATATGAATCTTACTCTGATGTATCTGGTATGATGAAATTATGTGAAAATTTAATTAAAGATATTAGTAAAAGTTTAGATATAGAAGTTGTAGAATTTATGGGTAATGAAATTCATTTAAATCAAAAATTTAGCAAAATTTCAATGAGTGAATTGATTAAAAATGAATTAGATTGTAATGTCTTGAATATGAATAATAATCAATTATATAAATTATGTAAAAAACATAATCTTGATGTTGATAAAAAAATGAATTTTGGTCAATTATTTGATAAATTATTCTCTAGTTTAATTGAGCCTAAGCTAATACAGCCTACATTTGTTTTTGATTATCCAAAATCAATTTCTCCTCTTGCGAAAGTACATAGAGAAAACGATCAATTAGCAGAAAGGTTTGAACTTTTTATAGCAGGGATGGAATTTGCAAATGCTTTTTCAGAATTGAATGATCCTATTGATCAAAAAAAACGTTTTGAAGATCAACTTGAGTTATTAAAATCTGGAGATGAAGAAGCTCATCAAATGGATGTAGATTTTATAGAGTCTATGGAAGTAGGTATGCCTCCAACTGGAGGAATAGGAATAGGTATAGATCGTTTAGTTATGCTTTTTTTAGAGAAAGATTCTATTAAGGATGTTATTTTATTTCCATCACTTAGAAATAAATAATGAATGCTTTTTATTTTATTTTTTCTAGATTTAAAAAATTAAAATCTAAAAAAGGTTTTTTAGTTTTTAATTTTTATTTATCACTCTCATTGATTACTCTTAGTCTTGTTGCTATTATATTAACTGATTCATTTACTCAGGGATATAAGGATGAGATTTTTCTTAAACTTAGCGCATTGAATCCAGATTTTAAAATTAAGAAAAAAAATCAGGAGAATTTTTCTTTTGAAGATTATAATTTAATTCAACAGCGATTATCCAATAATGATTATGAAATAATTTATACTCCGTACATAGAAAAAAAAGCAATTATTTTTACTAATAATGCATATTCGAATGATTCTTATGAGCAATACAAACAAAGAGAAGGAGTGTATGTTATTGGTGTTAAAGAAAATTTTTTTTCAGATAAAAATTTAATTAATAAATATTTTCAACATAAAGAATTTATTTTTAATAGTAATAGTATTGTTATTGGATATTATTTAGCTCAAAAAATAAATAAGAATATAAATGATGAAATTGATTTGCTTGTTTTTGATGAAAGCTCTAAGAGTTTTATTAATAAAAGATTTATAATTAAAAATATTTATAAAACTCAAACTCAAAATGATGAGTTTTTAATATATGCTCCTATAAATACATTAAACGAATTTGGTGATAATTTTTATTGTAATGGTTTTATTGGGTACTTTATAGATAAAAGTCAAAATAATTTTATAAAATTAAATGATAGTAGTTTGTTAATTGAAACTTGGGATTCAAATAATATTTTAATTTTTTTAAATAGCTTTGATGCGCCTTTAAAGTTATTAATGTGGATTTTAATGTTTTTATCTGTTTATAGTTTATCATCATTAATATTTAATCTTTTAATTGATAAAAAAGATGATTTAAAAATATTATATTTAATGGGTTATTCGGTAAATTCTTTACGATATATTATATTATCAATAAGTTTATATATATCTATGATTTCAGTCTTTGTTGGAGTCTTAATTTCAATTTTATGTATATTCTTTCAAAATAATTTTCAAATTATCAGCTTGCCTTCAGAAAAAATTTTTCAATTAACTTTTTTACCAGCTCATTTTAATATTGTTTATTTTATAAAATACCCAATATTTCTACTTCTATTTACAGTCTTTATTTCATGGTATGTATTTAATAAAAATTTTAAAATTCATTTAAAATGATTAACTATTTTTTTAAATATTATATTTACGATGGTAATACAAAGAGAGTTAAGAGCTCTTTTATTTTACCTTTATTAACAATTGTTATTGGGTGTTTTGTAATGATGTTATCATTTGCTATAATGGAAGGGTTTTCAAACAAAATATCTGATACTATTTATTTTTTTGATAAAAAACATTCTATAATAATTAATAAAAAAATATTTAATAATAAAAAAAATGATCAGAATTTAGACTCATTAATTCAATTTTTAATTCAAAAAGAATATTTTTTTAATGCTTATGAAGATAGGGTGATGTTCATTAATGGTAATTCAGTTTCTAGAGTGTATGGAATTAATAATTTTAATACTTTTAAGCCTATTCAATTTATATTAGATGATTATAATGTCATGAAACAGGATTATAATTCTGGTTGTTATTTAGGTTACAATCAATTTATTAATCTTGATATTAACCTTGAAGATAAAATTAATGTAGCGTCTATTTTAGATTTTCAAAATTTAAATATTTTTCCAGAAAGAAATTTTAATGTTATAAATATCATTAAAACTAATATCCCTAGATACGATAATAGTATATTTATACCATTTGATTCACTACTGTTTAGTAAAAATATATTTATAAACATCAACTTAAATAAAAAAATTAGTAAAAATGATTCAATCTTTATTAATAATACTTTTAATCAAGGAATTATATATAATCGTGATATTCATTTGTTTTCTGAGCTTATATATGCTATTCATTATGAAAAATTATTTTATGCATTTTTTGGGTTATTCATTGTTTTGATTTCATCAATAATGCTTATGGGTTTTAATGTGTCTTCAATTATAACTAATATTCATTCAATTACTTTGTTAGAGACTCTTGGATTTCAAAAAAAATATATTAGTTTTTCTTATTTTGTTTATGGTTTATTTATTTCAATATTAGGATTTTGCGTTTCGCTTCTATTGTTTAATATTTTATTATTTTTGGATACTAATTATCAATTGATGGATTATATTTTTGATCCTGCAGTTTATTTTGATTTTGATTTAATACTAAATAGTAGCGTTTTAGTTGCAATATTTTCGGCAAATATTATGCTTATTTTTTTATCAACTTTATATCCATTATATAAAATTAGTAAATTAGACATAATTGATTCTATTAAAAGCAGGGTTTAAATGTTATTAGAAGTAAAAAAAATAAATAAATCTTTTGAGATTAATAATCAAACAACAAAAATATTAAATGATTTATCATTTAATGTCAGTTGTAATGAAATTATATCTATCTATGGAGCTTCTGGATCAGGAAAAAGTACTTTATTAAATATTATATCTGGATTAATACATTTTGATTCTGGTGAAATTGTATTTAACAAAGAATTGATTTCTGAAAATTTTGATTTTGTTAAATTTAGAAAAAATGATTTAGGTATTATTTTTCAAGAAGATTATTTATTGAAAGAATTTACAGTTATTGAAAATATAATGTTACCAAATATTATTGCTGGTCACTCAAAGGATGAGGCGCACATAAAGGCAATTGATTTATTAAAGAAATTCAATTTATTATCTATAAAAGATAGATATTCAAACACTTTATCAGGAGGAGAAAAGCAGAGGGTTTCTATTTTGCGTGCTATAATTAATAATCCAAAACTTATATTGGCAGATGAGCCTACGGGAAATATTGATGAATTTAATAAAGAAAAAATATTTTCTTTATTTCAAAATATTATCGAAGAATACAATTCATCTATTTTAATTGTAACCCATGATAATAATGTTTCAAAAATATCAAATAAAATACTTAACTTGTCAAAAGGTAAAATAAAATAAAAAAATATGAATAATAATGAATTCTCAAATAGTCTTCAAGTTGTTTTAAGAAATGCAAAAAAACAAGCTTTAAAATTAGGTGATAAATATGTTGATTCACCGCATATGCTTTATGCAATGATCTCTAAGTCAGATTCTGATGTGTATAAAATATTAATTTCAATTGGTTGTGATATAGATTCTTTAAAAAGAGAATTAAATTTAGAATTTTTTAAAAATAAAGAAAAAATGTCTGATTATTCTCGTGCTCATATCCCCTTATCGCAAAGTTCCGATTTTATTTTAAGGCAATCCATAAAAGAATCGAAAAAGCTAGGGTATGAAAAGACTAACGATGCTCATCTATTTTTATCTTTAATTAAAAGTGCAGATAAAAAAATATTTAATTTATTAACTTCATTTTCTATTGATTACAACCTTGTGCTATCTTTTGTTCCTAAGCATAAAAATTTAAAAGCAGATACAAAGAAATCATTATACCCTGTACTTGAGTTGTATAGTAGAAATATAACTGATATGGCTAAAAATAATATGCTTGATCCTGTTATAGGTAGAGTGGAGGAAATTGATAGGTTAGCACAAATTTTATCTAGAAGAAAAAAAAATAATCCTGTATTAATTGGAGAGCCTGGTGTTGGAAAAACAGCTATAGTTGAAGGGTTGGCATTAAGAATAATTGATAAAAAAGTTCCAAGAATTTTATGGGGACAGAAAGTTTTTGCATTAGATTTGGCTGGATTAATAGCAGGTACAAAATATAGAGGGCAATTCGAAGAAAGAATTAAATCTTTAATACTTGAATTAGAAGATGCTACAGGCGTTATTATTTTTATTGATGAATTACATACTTTAGTTGGAGCAGGAAGTGCAACAGGCTCTATGGATGCTGCAAACTTATTTAAGCCTGCATTAGCTAGAGGAGAAATACAGATTATTGGAGCTACTACATTAAATGAATATAGAAAATATATAGAAAAAGATGGTGCTTTAGAACGTAGATTTCAGAAAATCACAGTTAATCCACCTAGCCAAGAAGATACTGTGTTAATTTTAGAGGGCATAAAAAATAAATATGAGGCTCATCATAAGGTTAAATATTCAGACGAATCAATTAATGCCTGCGTTTATTTTAGTGAAAGATATATAACTGATAAGTTTTTACCTGATAAAGCTATAGATGTTTTAGATGAAGTAGGAGCAAGAGTAAGTATTAGCAGTGTTAATACTCCAGAAGAAGTAATTAAAGTAGAAAAACAAATTAAAAATATTGTAAAGAAAAAAGAGCAAGTTATTGCTACTCAACAATTTGAAAAAGCAGCTGATTTTAGAGATAAAGAAAGAAAATTAACTAATAAACTTAATAAAATTCAGAGTGAACATATTAAAAAAACAGGTGATAATTTCATTACTATTTCTGAGGATGATGTAAAAAATGTTGTTTCTTTAATAACTGGAATACCTCTTTCTAGAGTAGCTGAATCAGAAACAGAGCAACTTTTAAATATGGAAAAAGAATTAAATAAGAATGTTAAGGGTCAAAATAAGGCTATCAAAAAACTTTCTGATGCTATTTTAAGAGCTAGGGCCGGCTTAAAAAACCCTTCTAAACCAATTGGTTCTTTTATGTTTTTAGGTCCAACAGGAGTTGGTAAAACAGAATTAGCTAAAGTTTTATCAAAGTATTTATTTACAAACAATGAGTCGTTTATAAGGATAGATATGTCAGAATACATGGAAAGATATAATGTTTCTAGATTGTTAGGTGCTCCACCTGGTTATGTTGGGTATGAAGAAGGTGGTCAGTTGACTGAAAAAGTACGCAGATATCCTTATTCTGTTGTCTTGTTTGATGAAATTGAAAAAGGCCATCCTGATGTTTTTAATATTTTGCTTCAAATTTTAGATGATGGTAGAATCACTGATAGCTTATCAAGAGTTGTTGATTTTAGAAATACAATTATAATTATGACTTCAAATTTAGGTTCAAAAAAGATCAGTTCTTCTGATTTTGGCTTTATTAAAGAAGGAAGTGGTAATAGAGAAACAAATGTCATGTCTTATGTAAAAAAATTCTATAAACCTGAGTTTTTAAATCGAATTGATGATATTATTGTATTTAATTCTTTAGAGAAAAAAGATTTATATGATATAATTGATCTTCAATTAGCAGATTTGAGGAATAATTTACAAAAAAAACAAAATTCATTAAGTTTTTATAAATCCGCAAAAGAATTATTATTGTTAGATACAAAACATAGAGATTGGGGCGCAAGACCACTAAGGAGAAACATACAAAATTTAGTAGAAAACATAATTTCAGAAAAATTTATATCGGGTAAATTTGCAGATAAAGCAGGAAAAGTTATAGTTACTGCAAAAAATGGAAAGTTCAAGTTTAGTCAGAAATTAATTAAGATTACCACCTCGAGCAAACCAACAAAATCTGACAAAAAGTCAGCATCAGTATAATTGGCATTATATTTGCCCAATTTAATTTATAAATAAAGTTAAATTATAAAATAAACAGGAAGTATAGAAATGGGAAAAATAATTGGTATCGATTTAGGTACGACAAATTCATGTGTATCAGTAATGGAAGCAGGTAACCCTATCGTAATTCAGAGTGAAGAAGGTAGCAGAACTATTCCATCAGTTGTCGCGTTTATAAAAGATGATGATAAGAATGATATTTTAGTTGGGCAAGCTGCGAAAAGGCAGGCAGTTACAAACCCAGAAAATACAATTTATTCTGCCAAAAGATTAATTGGAAGATTATTTGGTGAGGTTTCTAAAGAGTCAAAAGATTTGCCATATAAAATCAAAAAAGGTAAGAATAATGAGGTAGTTATTTCAGCTAGAGAAAAAGATTATGCTTTACCTCAAATAAGCGCAATGATATTGCAAAAAATAAAAAAAACAGCTGAATCTTATTTAGGAGAAGAAGTTAAAGATGCTGTTATTACGGTTCCAGCATATTTTAATGATAGTCAAAGACAAGCAACTAAAGATGCAGGTGAAATTGCTGGTTTTAATGTCAAAAGAATTATAAATGAACCGACAGCTGCAGCGTTAGCTTATGGTCTTGATAATAAGAAAGATGAAAAAATCGCTGTATTTGATTTAGGTGGAGGTACGTTTGATATTTCTATATTAGAAATTGGTGATGGTGTATTTGAAGTTAAATCAACAAATGGAGATACTGCTCTTGGGGGGGATGATTTTGATCAATCAATTGTTGATTATTTAATTCAAGAATTTCAGAAAGAACAAGGTATTGATTTAAGTAATGATCCAATGGCAATACAAAGACTTAAAGAGGCTGCAGAAAAGGCTAAATGTGAATTATCCTCAACTAAAGAAACTGAGATTAATTTACCATATATTACGGCAGATTCTTCAGGTCCAAAACATTTTGTTATGCCAATTACCAGATCAAAATTTGAGCAATTAATTAGTACTTTTGTTAAAAAGCTTGAAAAACCTTGTGTTAAAGCTATTAAAGATGCAGGTTTAAGTGCTGGAGATATTAACGAAGTAATTTTAGTAGGCGGTTCTACTCGTGTTCCTATTGTGCAAGAAACTGTTAAAAATATTTTTAAAAAAGAACCTAATAAAGGAGTAAACCCTGATGAGGTTGTTTCAATTGGAGCAGCTATACAAGGTGGTGTTTTATCTGGGGACGTAGAAGATGTTTTACTTTTAGATGTAACTCCTTTATCTCTTGGGATTGAAACTCTTGGTGGAGTTTGCACAAAATTGATTGAGAGTAATACTACTATTCCATCAAAGAAAAGTCAAATTTTTTCAACAGCAGCGGATAATCAACCTTCTGTTGAAATTCATATACTTCAAGGAGAAAGAGAAATGGCTACTGACAATAAAACATTAGGCAGATTTCATTTGGATGGTATTCCTCCAGCTCCAAGAGGGACTCCGCAAATTGAGGTAACTTTTGATATTGATGCTAATGGTATTCTTAATGTTTCAGCTAAGGATAAAGCTACATCTAAAGAACAATCAATTAGGATAGAGGCTTCTAGTGGATTAACTGATGCAGATATAGAAAAAATGAAGAGAGATGCAGAAGAACATGCTAAAGAGGATAAAGAAAAAAGAGAAGAGATTGATTTGAGAAATAATGCGGATCAAATAATATATCAAACAGAGAAATCATTAGAGGAAGCAGGAGATAAAATTGATTCAACATTAAAAGATAAAATAACAAAAATGATTGATGATATTAAAGCAGCCAAAGAATCAAATGATATGGTAAAGCTTAAAAAGGCTATTGATATTTTAAATCAAGAATGGGCACAGTTATCTCAAGAAATGTATTCCAAGCCTTCTGATGATGGTTCACAACCAAATGAAAGTTCAAATCCTTCTAAAGATAAAAAGGATGATAATATTGAGGATGCAGATTTTGAAGTTGTTGATGAAAAATAAATTCTAATAATGTTTAAAAAAAAGGCTATTTATTTAAATAGCCTTTTTTTTTATAGCTATAATTAATGTTATATTTAGTATATGTTTTTTTTAATAATCTAAATATATTTATTCTATGCAAAAAACAACAATATTATTGATTAAGTCATTTTTAGTATGCTTTAGTCTTTTGGTAGCCAATTATAACCATAGTAGTATAAATAGTAATAATTTTGCTTATTATGACTCTTTATATAAGGTGTCATCATCATATATAAAAGATAACCAATTAGAGAAATCTATAATGATTCTTACGGAAATTATATCAAAGCAACGCTCCTATCAAAAAGAAGATGATATTTTGATAATGAATGCACGATATGATTTAGGTCAAATTTATTTATCAAGACTATTTAATTATGATAAAGCAGTCATTCAATTTGAATATATTTTTAATAATGTTTATTCTGGTTATGAAACAGAAGCATCTAATTTAACTATGAAAAGTTTATCTGAATTAAAGGAAAAATCTCTTTTTATGCTTGGTTATACATATCATAATCATATTGGAAATTTTACGATAGCGCAAAATTATTATTCAATTTTTTTAAGTAAATTTTCAAATAATGATTTATCTGCTAGCGTTGAATATGAATTAGAATTAATTAATAAAGCGATTGCAAATTTTAAAAATAAATAGGGTACAAAATGGCTTCTACTACAGATTTTAAAAATGGCTTAATTTTAAGAATGAAAAATAATTTATGGAAAATTGTTGAATTTCAGCATGTAAAACCTGGAAAAGGAGCTGCTTTTGTAAGGAGTAAATTAAAGAATATTACTACTGGTCAAGTAATTGACAACACCTTTAGATCAGGAGAAAAAGTAGAAGTTGTTAGAGTTGAATCTCATTCTTATAATTTTTCTTATTCTGATGGCGACGATTATTACTTTATGGATAATGAAACATATGAACAACTATCTATTCAGAAAGATAAATTATCTGATATAATTGATTTTTTAATTGAAAACACATCAGTTGATATTTTATTTGATGGAGATGTTCCATTAGAAGTTAGAATACCTCAACATATGAATTTCGTTGTTTCAAAAACAGAGCAAGGGGAAAAAGGTAATACTGCAACAGGAGCAACTAAACCTGCTGAATTAGAGACTGGATTAATTATTCAGGTTCCCTTATTTATTAAAGAGGGAGAAAAGATAAGGGTTGATACTAAAGAAAAAAAATATATAGAACGGACTAAATAATTTAATTTATGTTAAAAAATAAAATTAAAAGTTTAATTAGTATAATTGAAAATACAGAAATTGAAGAAATAGAGGTTTCTTCTTTTTGGGGTGCGCAAAAAATTAGATTGAGCAAAAGCAGTAAAGTATCTAAGCCATCTTCTGTTGAATATGTTTCTGAGCAATTTAAACCAGAAGAAAGTGGAGAGCTTGTTAAGTCTGGGAAAGTAGATTCTTCGGATTTAGATATAGAAAAAAAAGTTGAAGAAAAAAATGAAAAATTATCAAATGAAGTATCAGTTAATTTAAATCTTCACGAAGTTAAAGCTCCTTTGGTTGGAACATATTATTCTTCCCCAAAGCCTTCTTCTCCTCCTTTTGTTAATATTGGTGATAAAATTAAAAAAGGAGATACTATCTGTATCATAGAAGCTATGAAAATTTTTAATGAAATTGAATCTGATGTTTCTGGTACTATCACAGAAATATGTTTAGAAAATGGAAACCCTGTTGAGTTTGATCAAAGTATTATCAAGATTTCTATTGATTAATGATTAAAAAAATTTTAATAGCAAATAGAGGTGAAATTGCCTTAAGGATAATCAGATCTTGTCGGGAATTAAATATTAAGACAGTAGCTGTTTATTCAAAGGCGGATGAGTTATCTCTTCATACAAAATTTGCCGATGAGGCAATATGTATCGGTCCGAATGAAAGTTCCAAAAGTTATTTAAATATTCCCTCTATATTGGCAGCTGTAGAATTAACAAATGCAGATGCTATTCATCCTGGTTATGGATTTTTATCTGAGAGTGCAAAGTTTGCTTCTATCTGTGAAGATAATAATATAAAATTTATTGGTTCGAGTGCAGAAACAATAAATTCAATGGGTAATAAATCTTTAGCTAAAGAAACAATGAAAAAAGCTGGTGTTCCTATTATTCCTGGTAGTGATGGAGATGTAAGGACATATGATGAAGCAAAATTTTTATGTGAAAGTATGGGGTATCCTGTTATTATTAAAGCAGCTTCAGGTGGTGGTGGTAAAGGAATGAGGTTAGTAAACAATGATTCAGAACTATCCAATTCATTTGAGATGGCAAAAATAGAGGCGGAGGCGGCATTTAGTGATGATAATGTATATATTGAAAAATATTTAAAAAATCCGAGACATATTGAGATTCAGATATTATGTGATAGTTTTGGAAATATTATACCTTTAGGTGAGAGAGAATGCAGTTTGCAGCGTCGTCATCAGAAAATATTAGAAGAGTCGCCAAGCTGTATTATGAATGAATCATTAAGAAAAAAACTTTATACCTCTTCTATAAAAGCTTGTAAAGCTGTTAATTATGTTGGTGCTGGAACAATTGAATATTTAGTTGACGATGAATTTAATTATTATTTTATGGAAATGAATACCAGAATTCAAGTTGAGCACCCTGTAACTGAAATGGTGCTAGGAATTGATTTAATTAAGAATCAAATTTTATGTCATAGTCAAATTCCTTTACCTGATTGGATGAAGAATATAAAGCTTAGAGGACATGCAATTGAATGTCGAATAAATGCAGAAGATCCATCTAAATCTTTTATGCCTTCACCTGGTTTAATTACTAGCTTTCATATGCCAGGAGGAAATGGTGTTAGGATAGATACTCATGCATATTCAGGCTATTTTGTGCCACAATTTTATGATTCTATGATAGCTAAGTTAATTGTGCATGCACCTAATAGAAAAGAAGCAATTTTTAGAATGTTAGGAGCTTTAGATGAGTGTGTTATAGAAGGTATTAAAACTACAATACCTTTTTTAAAAAATATTTTATCTAATCCTGATTTTATAAAAGGTGAAATACATACAAGTTTTATAGATAAATTAATGGAATGAAAATATAGGAGATTTTATGGAATTGCCAGGTAATATAAAATATACAGAAGAGCATGAATGGGTTGATATCAATGATGGTATAGCGACTGTTGGAATTACAGATTTTGCTCAATCTGAACTTGGAGATATTATTTTTGTTGAATTTCCAGATAAAGGCATCACTGTTGAACAGAAAGAAAGTATAGGCACATTAGAAGCAGTAAAAACTGTTGCTGATATTTTTTCTCCTTTATCTGGAGATATATTAGAATTAAATAGAGATTTAGAATCTAATCCAGAATTAATTAATGAAGATCCTTATAAGGGTGGTTGGATTTTAAAAATTAAAATTAGCACCCCAGGAGAAATTGAAAATTTACTATCAAATTCAGACTATGAGAAACTCATAAAATGAGTCACTATATTCCTAAAAATAAAACACATGAGAAAGAAATTCTTGATGCGCTTGAAATTTCAAGTTTTGATGATTTAGTATCAATTATTCCGGAAAGTTTAAGGGTTAAAGGTGGAATTTTGGGTTTAGAAAAGGGTATTTCTGAGCATGAATTAAATGTTTATATAGATTCTTTATCTAAACATGAAAAAGACATTAGAAGCTCTTTATGTTTTTCTGGTGGAGGAGTTTATGATCATTTTGTTCCTAAGGTGATTGATTTTATTTCATCAAGATCAGAGTTTAATACAGCTTATACACCTTATCAGCCTGAAGTAAGTCAGGGTACACTACAGTATATTTATGAATTTCAATCTATGATATGTGAATTAAGTGGTCTTGATATATCAAATGCTTCTCTTTACGATGGAGCGTCAGCATTAGCGGAAGCATGTTCATTATCCTTAAGTCATACAAGAAATAAAAAGATATTAATTTCAGGTATGGTTAATCCTGTATATATAGATGTTGTGAAGACTTATCTGAAATATAGAGGAGCGGATATTGAAATATTGCCTGTTTTAGATGGAGTTACTGATATTGATAAAGTGTCTAATATTGATATGGATGATGTAGCTTGTATGGTAATTCAATCTCCTAATTTTTATGGCTATATAGAAAATTTGAAAAAATATTCAGAATTATTAGAAAAATCCAAAGGTTTATTTGTTACTGTGTCCGACCCTATATCATTATCTATATTAGAATCTCCTGGTAATTCAAATGCTGATATTTATGTTGGTGAAGGTCAATGTTTAGGGAATCATTTATCATATGGAGGGCCTAATTTAGGTCTTTTTGCAATTAAAGAAAATTTAAAAAGAAAATTACCTGGCAGGGTGGTAGGCATGACAACGGATATAAACGGTAAAAAAGGTTTTGTATTAACATTACAAACTAGAGAACAGCATATAAGAAGATCTAAAGCAACTTCTAATATATGTACTAATCAAGGTTTGTTAGCTTTAAGAGCTGTAGTTTATATGTCATTATTAGGTAAAGAAGGTTTGCCTACTTTAGCTAAATTATGTTTCAGTAAAGCTCAATATGCTGCAGATAAAATTTCTAAAATTGATGGTTTTAAATTATTTGCTAATAGGCGAAACTTTGTTAAGGAGTTTACAGTTCAAACTGAGTTTTCTGCAAAAAAAATTCATCAAAAATCTGAAGAAGCGGGATTTTTATTTGATTATATAGATGATAATTTGATTAAGCTTAGTTTTACTGAAAAAAGAAGTAAAAAAGAAATAGATGAATTAGTTCAATTTTTGAAAAAATATAATGAATAATTTTTCTTTAGATGAATTAGATAACGATTTTGGTGTTTTAGCCTTAATTGATCCAGATTTAAAAAATGACAATCTTTTAGATAATTTAATTTCTTCTATAAATGATAATGATTTTTCGGCAGTTCTTGTTGGAGGTAGTTCAATCTCTGACAATAAATACGAGAATAGATTAAAAAAAATAAAAACAAATATTAATAAACCTGTTATTCTTTTCCCAGGATCATCAAATCAAATTTCTAAATTTGCAGATGCAATTTTATTTACAAGTTTATTAAGTGGTCGAAACCCTAAATATTTAATAAATGAGCAGCTTAAAGGTATTAAATTTATTAAGAAATATAATTTGCCCGTAATTTCAACAGGATATTTATTAATTGGCGGCAATTCTCCAACTTCAGTTGAAATTCAAAGTCAAACAGAGCCTTTAAATCCAGAAGACTACGAAAATATTCTTAATCATGTTCTTGTGGCTGAATATTTTGGTATGAGTTTTATTTATTTAGAAAATGGTAGTGGAGCTGAAAATTGTGTTGATTGTAAATTAATCGAGTATTTAAATAGTAGGGTTAAGATTCCTATGATAGTGGGTGGTGGTGTAACTGCTAAAAATAGCATTCTTGATTTAAAGAAAGCGGGCGCTCGATTTGTTGTTTTAGGTACTATATTAGAGAAGAATCCAAACTCTGAATTTATTTCTAATTTATTGCCATAATTATGAAATCTTTTTTTAAAAAGTTTATCTTGTTTATAAAATTTGATTTAAGGTTATCATCTAATACGGTCTTATCATACCAAAATGATTTGCAAAAATATTTATTTTTTTTAAAGGAGCAAAAAAATATAAAAGATATTAAATTGATTAAATATAATCATATTAGAAATTATATAACTCATTTAAGTAAAGAGAATCAGAAGCCTTCATCAATTAATCGAAACATATCTAGTATTAAAAAATTTCATTTATATTTATTTGATAATGAGTTTACATTAAGCAATCCTTCAGAGTTATTAGAATCTCAGAAGACTATAAGAAATTTGCCTGATGCTTTATTAATTCAAGAGATAGAATCAATTTTTGATTCAGTTCCAATAGGTACAAATATAGGGGCTAGGGATTTAGCTATTTTAAGTTTGCTTTATTCGTCAGGCATAAGAGTTTCAGAGTTGATTGATTTAGATTTTTCAAATATTTTTTTAGATGAAGATTATATAAAAATTCTTGGAAAAGGTAAGAAAGAAAGATTGGTTCCGTTAGGCTTAAAAGCAAAAGAAAATTTGATAAATTACATTCAGAACCATAGAAATTCTTCAGCTCAAACTAATAGTAAGGGTTGTATTTTTCTAAGTTATCGATCTAAACCTATGACAAGAATGGCTATTTTTAATTTAATTAAAAAATATTGTATATTAGCTGGAATAAATAAAAAAGTTTCTCCTCATACATTCAGGCATAGTTTTGCTACACATATGTTAGAGGGAGGAGCAGATTTAAGGATTGTTCAAGAAATTTTAGGGCACGAAAATATTAATACTACGGAGATATATACTCATTTAGATAGGACTTATTTAAAAGAAGTGCATAAATTATGCCATCCAAGAGGTTAATTAATTATGGGTTTATTAAATACTTTGCAGACAGATCCTCAAGCTGGCATGATTTTAATTATAGCTTTAGTTTTTTCTTTGTCTTTTCATGAATTTTCTCATGCATATGTAGCTTATAGGTTAGGTGATAATACAGCGGCATATCAAGGACGGTTAACTCTGAATCCGTTAGCTCATCTTGATCCTATTGGTTCGTTAATGTTATTATTTATAGGTTTTGGTTATGCAAAGCCTGTCCCTGTCAATCCTATGAATTTAAAAGATCCTCGTTCTGATATGATGAAAGTTGCTTTTGCTGGGCCTGTTTCAAATCTAATTTTATGTGTATTTGGTTGTTTTTTAATGAGATTAATAGGTATTGAGAATTTAGCAGAAATGCAAGGCTTAGGTATAGGTCTTAATTCTACAGGTAATATGCTATTTACTTTTTCAGTAATTAATATGATATTAGCAGTTTTTAATATGATACCTATACATCCATTGGATGGAGGACAAATATTTGGAGGTTATTTAGATAAAAATAATCCTGATCTTTCATATAAACTAAGAACTTATGGTCCAAATGTATTATTTGCTATTATTTTTATAGGATTATTTACCGGGGTAAGCCTTTTGGGAATCATATTTAAGCCATTTATAAAACTTGTAATATTAATGTCAGGCTTGGGTTAGTATGCTTAAATTAAGAGAACAATCATTTAGAAAAAAATCTAGTTTTCGAAATATTATTAAAAATGTAGCAGTGTTATTTTTAATATTATTTTTAATATTTTATTTAAAGGGATAATCATGAAATTAATTGAATGTGTTCCAAATTTTAGTGAAGGAAGAAACAAAGATACTATTAATCAAATTACTTCAGAAATTAGCTCTGTTAGCAATGTAAAGTTACTAGATGTTGATCCTGGTAAAGACACAAATAGAACTGTTGTTACATTTGCAGGTCATCCTGATGATGTGATAGAAGCAGCATTTTTAGCTATTTCAAAGGCATCTGAATTAATTGATATGAGTAAACATGAGGGAGCTCATCCAAGAATGGGGGCAACCGATGTTTGTCCTTTAATTCCTATAAAAGGAGTTTCTGTTGATGAATGCATTAAATATTCTCATCAATTAGCTAAAAAAGTTGCTCAAAAACTTAAAATTCCAATATTTATGTATGAGAAGTCAGCTTCATCTAAAAGTAGGGAAAATTTAGCTAAAATAAGACAAGGTGAATACGAGGGGATGTCTGATAAGCTTAAAATGAAAGACTGGAAGCCAGATTACGGTCCAGATCAATTACATATTAAATCAGGTGTTACAGCAATTGGTGTGAGAGAATTTTTAATTGCTTATAACATCAATTTAAATACAAGTGATAAGAAACTTGCTTCTGACATTGCTTTAGATATTAGAGAAGCTGGTCGAGCTAAGAGGGATAAAAATGGTAAAATAATTAGGGATAAAGATGGATTAATGGTTAAGGTTCCTGGTACATTAAAATCTGTTAAAGCTGTCGGCTGGTTTCTGGATCAATATAATGTTGCGCAGGTTTCAATGAATTTAATTGACTACAAAACAACATCAGTTCATAAAGTTTTTGAAGAAGTTAGAAAACAGGCCCATAAAAGAGGTTTAAGGGTAACTGGTAGTGAATTAGTGGGTTTAATTCCTCTTGACAGTCTATTAGAAGCAGGAAAATATTATTTACAAAAGCAAAATAAAACATCTGGTGTCTCTGATTCTCAATTAATTCATATTGCTGTAAAATCTATGGGTTTAGATGAGATGTATCCATTTAATAATAGTGAGAAAATTATTGATTATATGATTGATGATTCAGAAAAACTTATCAATAAAACTATATTCGATTTTGTAGATGAAGTTTCATCTGATTCAGCTGCGCCAGGTGGCGGTAGTATTAGTGCTTTAGCAGGTTCATTATCAGCTTCTTTAACTTCAATGGTGACGAATCTAAGCCATGATAAAAAGCAATTTAAAGATAAGGAATTTATTAATAATCTAGCCTGCAAATCTCAAGAGTTAAAAAATAAATTTTTAGTATTAATTGATAAAGATACAGATGCTTTTGATAAGTTGATGATATCATTCAGATTACCTAAAAAATCAGAATCTGAAATTAAGTTTAGAAATAGTCAGATTCTTATTATGTCAAAATTAGTAACAGAAGTTCCTTTAGAGGTATTAGAGAAATCTTTAATTGCTTTGGATTTAGCTTTAGAGGTATTAAAAATTAATAACACAAATTGCATTTCAGATGCTGGTGTAGCAGGAGAAATGGCCTA
>CETH01076030.1_pt1 | contig 17841 bp, 17 predicted proteins | sample 361461 | NCBI WGS metagenome assembly CETH01 (sample SAMEA2622695, study PRJEB7988) | marine metagenome | isolation source: saline water (ENVO:00002010), including
TGTCGTGCAAGGTACAACAGGTGAATCCTCAGTTCTAAATCCTGATGAAAAAAGTGAAGTTAATTCCATTTTTATTGATGCTTTCAAAGATCGTCTTCCTTTGATATTAGGTGTAAGCTCTAATGATACTAACTATTTAACTCAACAAATTTCAAAAACTGATTTATCAGGTTTTGAGGCAATTATGTCAGTATGTCCCTATTACAACAAACCTTCACAAGAGGGTTTATATCAACATTTTAAAAGTATTTGTGATGTTTCACCAATTCCTTTGTTATTGTACAATGTCCCCGGCAGAACTTCTTGTGATATATCTAATGAAACAATCATAAGATTAAGTCAGTATTCAGATAAGATTATAGGTATAAAAGAGGCATCTGGTGATGTTAAAAGGATAATAGAATTACGTAAAAAGATCAAAAGAAACTTCCTTATTATATCTGGTGATGATTTTACAATGATTGATGCAATAAGAAGTGGAGCAGATGGAATAATTTCTGTAGCTGCAAATGTATTTCCATTAATAATGCACAATACATATCTAAGTCTAATATGGGAGAATGATAAAAATGCGCCAGAAATTATTAAACAATTAGGCACAGTAAATTCATCAGATTTTTTATTAAATGATTTTTTTAAATTAATTTTTGAGGAGGGCAACCCCTCAGGCATAAAATTTGCCTTGCAATGTTTAAATTTGTGTAATGATAAAGTTAGATTACCTTTGACCAATATTTCAGATAATTTAAAAGGTAAAATTTCTAATTTCATAAAAAAAAATAGCTTTAATGAATAAAAATTTTAAAAATTTGATTGCCTTCATGTCATTAATAATGTTGAGCTCATGTAATGAATTTCAAAAGCTGCTCAGGAATGAAGATGTTAAAATTAAGTACGAGATGGCTGAAAAGTATTATGAAAATGAGGAATGGAGGAGGGCAGCTACACTACTTGAACAAATTCAACCACAATACAGAGGAAAACCACAGGGAGAAAGAATAACATTTTTTTACGCTAATAGCCTTTTAAATAAAAAAAATTATGTTTTGGCTGCTTTTCAATTTGAAAGTTTTGTTAAATCGTATCCAATAAGTCAGAAAGTAGAGGAGGCAGCATTCTTGGGAGCTTATTGTTATTACAAACAATCACCAAAGCACAGCTTGGATCAAGAGGAAACAATGACAGCAATAGAGAAACTTCAAAATTTTATAAATTATTATCCATATTCTGAAAAATTAGCGGAAGCAAATGATCTTGTTCAAGAACTAAGAATAAAACTAGAGTATAAACAATTTGAAATTGCTAAACAGTACAATACTATTCGAGATTATACATCAGCAATTAAAGTATTGAATAGCTTTATATCCGACTATCCAGGTACGCCCTATAGAGAAGATGCTCTGTATTATCTTTTTGATTCATCTTACCAATTAGCAATAAATAGTATACCAGCAAAAAGATTAGAAAGATTAAATAACGCTGTAAAAGTTTATGACGAGTTAATAAAAGATTACCCAGAAACAAAATTTTTTAACGAATCTGAAAAGAAGATGACTACAATAGAGAAAGAAATTGCTATATTTGCGGCCGATAAATCATAAAATTATGGATTTTAAAAAAATTAATGCTCCAACTTCAACTGTGACATATGACAGAGACAAAATAGATTCTCAGTCAGAAAATATCTATAAGGCAATTTCAATAATTTCGAAAAGAACAGTACAAATTAATGAAGACATTAAAAAGGAATTAATAAGTAAGTTAGAAGAATTTGCAACCCCGAGCGAAAATTTGGAGGAAATTTTTGAAAATAAAGAACAAATTGAAGTTTCAAAATTTTATGAAAAACTCCCTAAAGCTCACGCTATTGCCATTGACAACTGGTTGTCAGAAAAAATATACCATAGAAAGCCTGAGGAGGAAAAGTAATCTATTATGTCAGTACTCAAGGATAAAAATATCCTTTTAGGTGTTTCTGGCGGAATCGCTGCTTATAAGTCCATAACATTACTTAGATTATTAAAAAAATCTGGCGCCCATGTCCAGGTCATTTTTACCAAATCTGCTCATGATTTTGTAACATCTCTTACTTTTTCAACTCTTTCTGAAAGACCTGTATTAACTAATTTTTTTGAGGAAGAAGATGATTCTAAAATATGGAATAATCATGTTGATTTAGCAGATTGGTCGGATTATTATTTAATTGTTCCCGCTACATCTTCAACTTTGTCAAAAATGGTTTCTGGAAATGCCGATAATCTCCTTGTTGCAACCTATTTATCTTGTAAGTCTCAAGTTTTCTTTGCTCCTGCTATGGATTTAGAAATGTATAAGTCTATTTCTACAAAAAGTAATATAGAAGCTTTAGAGAAGAAAGGTGATTTATTGATAAAACCTGGTAAAGGACCCTTGGCTAGTGGTCTTTCAGGTGAAGGAAGAGTTGAGGAACCTGAAAAAATTTTAGAAATACTTACCAACCACATTAAAAAAAAACTAATTTTTTGCGATAAATCATTTCTAGTTACAGCAGGCCCAACCTACGAGATGATTGACCCCGTTAGATTTATAGGTAATTTTTCAAGTGGTAAAATGGGCTTTGAAATTGCTAAACAAGCCAGTTCATTAGGAGCTAAGGTGCATTTGATTTCTGGACCGTCCAATGAAATTATAGATGATGAAAATATTTCTCTTGAACGAATCGTATCGGCAGATGAAATGTACAAAGCATGTATGAAGATTTTTCCCAGTATAGATATTTGTATAATGTCTGCTGCTGTCTCTGATTTTAAACCCGTAAAATCTTTTAATAATAAAATTAAAAAAAGTTCATCTAAATTTAATAAGATAGATCTAGTAAAAAATAAGGATATATTAAAAGACCTTAGTTCAATTAAAAAAGAAAATCAAAAGATAATTGGTTTTGCTCTTGAGACAAAAAATGAATTAGATAATGCAAAAAATAAATTAAAAAATAAAAATTTAGATGCAATTGTCTTAAATTCTTTAAATGATTTTGGTGCGGGATTTAATAATAATACAAACAAAATAAGTTTTATAACTTCAAATTCAATTAAAGATTTTGATTTAAAAAATAAAATATATGTTGCTAAAGACATCTTACTTGAAATATTTAATTTATAGTTTAATTCTTTCACAATTCAATTTTTCCCAAGAATTAAACTGTAATGTAACTGTTAATTATAGCCTCATTAATCAAACAGAATCAAAAATTTTCAATGAACTAGAGAATAAAATAGAAGACTTTGTTAACAGTAAAAAATGGACAACTCAAATATATCGAGACTTTGAAAAAATTAACTGCTCATTTTTTATTACAGTATTGAACTATTCTAATAATTCATTTAGAGTTAATATCGAAATCAACTCATTTAGACCTGTTTTGAATTCAAGTTTTAAATCGAATAACTTTTTATTTAGAGATAATGGTGTTGATTTTAGTTTTGACACGAATCAATCAATTGTATTTTCAGAATCACAATTCGAGTCCGACTTATCATCATTACTTGCATTTTATTCGTTAATAATAATTGGATATGATATGGATACATTCTCAGAAAATTCTGGATTGGATAATTATTTATTGGCAAAAAAAATATTAGATTTTAGTTCAAGTTTTTCAAATTCCCAAATGTGGTCACCATCTTACAGTGGAGGAAGGATTAATAAATTTTGGTTGATTGATAATCTAACTTCATTAAATTACCTAACAATAAAACAAGTTAATTACCAATATCACCTTAATGGATTGGATGTTATGGTCAAGGATCAAGCATTGGCAAAAAGAAATATCAGAAATTCTTTGAAAAATTTTGAAAAAATCAACAGGTTTAGACCAAATTCACTTTTGCAACAAATGTTTTTTCAATCTAAAAATGATGAAATACTTAACTTGTTCTTAAATTCTCAAAATAAAATTGAAATTGAAGAATTAAAAAAATTATTAATCAGTGTAGCTCCCTTTTATGCAAATAAATGGGATAAATTATAAATAAAAGTATTGTGTTACTGAAGTTATCCATAAAAAACTATGTATTGATTGATAATCTCACAATTAACTTTGATGAGGGATTTTCAGTGTTAACGGGTGAGACTGGTGCAGGAAAATCTATAATATTAGCTGCATTGAATTTACTTTCAGGCTCAAGAGTTGATCATAAAATTGTAGGGCCTAAGTTTAGAAAATGTATAGTTGAGGGAGAATTTAAAATTTGTAATACTTCATTGATAGATTTTTTTCAATCTAATGATCTTGATTATGATGAAATAACCATTCTAAGAAGAGAAATATTGAATAATGGAAAATCAAGAGCATTTATAAATGATTCACCAGTAAGAATCGAGACAATAAAAAAACTTTCTGAAAAATTAATAAATATCCATACCCAAAACCAGACACATATTTTATCAAATGATGATATGTTTTACAGTCTATTAGATACATATGCATGCCAATCAGACGATATTAAAACTTACAAGAAGTTTTTTAATGACTATAATTTATACACAAAACAGTTAGCCATACTGCAAGATGAAAGAGAAAATTTTTTGAATAATTATCAATACAATAAGTTTATCTATGAAGAGATTGATAAAATGAATATTGTAGAGGGTGAAAAATTAAAATTAGAGCAGTTGATAAATGACATGAAGAATTATGATAAAATAAGTACTCTATTGGATGAATTTAAGATTTTATCATCACTTCAAGATGAGTCTCTTAATGAAAGAGTATCGAAGGTTTCTAAAACAATCAAGAAAATAAGTGCTTATTCAAATGAATTTAAAAACTTTAGTGAAAGGTTTAGTAATATAAATATTGAAATAGATGACTTATTTTCATCAATAAGCAATTATTTAAATAATTTATCATTTGACCAAAACGAATTTGATAATGCACAGAGTAGGTTGTATAAAATAAACGAACTTGAAAAAAAACACAATGTTAGTTCTGAGGTGGAATTAATTGATAAAAAAAATGAAATTAAAAAGCTGCTCGATAACTCTGATTATCACAATGATGCAATAACAAGCTTGAAAAAACAAATCAAGACCCTGACAGAAAAAATGTTGAATATTTCTAAAAAATTAAGTAAATCGAGAGAATTATCTAAATCATTAATTCAGGATGAGATGGAGATAGTTTTTAAAAGCCTCGCCCTAAAAAACTCTAAAATAGAATTTAATATTACTGAAACTGATGAATTTAACAAAAATGGTATTAATAAAATTGAGATTCTCTTTAAACCAAATAAGCATGCGAAACCAAACATACTTTCAAAAATTGCATCTGGTGGTGAGAAATCAAGAATATTATTTGCCTTAAAATCTATCCTAGCTAAAAAAGTTAATTTACCAACTTTAGTTTTTGATGAAATTGATTCAGGAACATCTGGTGAGGTAGCTAATACAATTGGAAAAATAATGAGGGGTATGGGAAAAAAAATTCAGATTGTAGCTATAACACACCTCCCCCAAGTAGCATCTTTAGCTGATCATCATTTTAAAGTTTTTAGAACCGAGACTCAAAGTAATTTAATCACCAACATTGAAAAATTAGAAATTTCAGACAGAATTGAAGAAATTGCATCAATGATATCCGGAGATAATATAACAGAATCTGCGATTAGCCAGGCGCATGAGTTACTTAAATAAAGACTATATTTAAATAAAAATGAGCAATAATTTATTAAAAAATAAAAAAGGAATCATTTTTGGGGCACTTGATGAAAATTCTATTGCCTGGAAAACAGCATTAAAAATCCAATCTAATGGTGGTGAGTTTGTTCTTACTAATGCTCCCGTTGCTTTAAGAATGGGTAAATTAAACGAATTAGCTCAAAAAACAAATTCTCTTTTGGTTGCTGCTGATGCTACAAAAAATGATGATCTTGTGAACTTAGTTGATAAAACTCTAGAACATTTTGACGGTAAAATCGATTTTGTCCTTCACTCAATTGGTATGTCAGTCAATGTTAGGAAGGGGAAATCTTACACCGATCTTAATCATGATTGGCTAACTAAAGGTTGGGATGTTTCAGCAGTTTCATTTCATAAACTATTACAGGTTTTATATAATAAAGATGCTATGAATGAATGGGGAAGTATAGTTGCACTTTCATACATGGCTGCTCAGAGAGTTTTTCCAAACTATAATGATATGGCTGATAACAAAGCTTATTTAGAGTCTGTAGCAAGAAGCTTTGGTTATTTTTTCGGTAAAGAAAAAAAAGTTAGAGTTAATACCATAAGTCAATCTCCAACCCCAACAACAGCTGGTCAAGGTGTTAAAGGTTTTGATGGTTTTATAAATTATGCTGAAAAAATGTCTCCTCTAGGAAATGCTACTGCTGATGAATGTGCAGACTACACAGTCACATTGTTCTCAGACCTAACACGAAAAGTAACCCTGCAAAATTTGTATCATGACGGTGGATTCAGTAATGTAGGAGTTAGTCAAGAAATTATTGACATAATATCCAGCAAAAGTTAATTTGAGATTATAATGCTTTCAATTGGTTTAACAGGTGGAATAGGTTCTGGTAAAACATTTGTGGCAAATATTATAAAAACAAATAAAAACTTCATCATTTTTGACTCTGATCTGACAGCAAAAAAAATACTTAATAATGATTTATTAGTCAAGGAAAGTATAAAATCAAATTTTGGCAAAAAGTCCTATCTGAAAAATAAGTTAAACTCTAAATTCATTTCCGACATTGTATTTGCTGACCAAATGTCATTGAAAAAATTGAATGATATTGTTCACCCAAAAGTTATAAAAGAATTCAAGGACTTTAAATCAAATAATAAGGAAAAAATTACTGTAATTGAATCTGCTTTGCTTTTTGAGACCGGATTTTATCAATTAAATGATATAAATATTCTAATTACAAGCCCAGTTGATTTACGGCTCAATAGAATAATAAAAAGGGATAATATCAAAAAAGAACATGCATTAAAAATAATCAACTCACAGTGGAAAGATTCAAAAAAAATCAAACTTGCGGATTTTGTAATCGATAATATTGATAAATTAGAAACTGAAAAAAAAGTGAAAAATTTAATATCAGATATAATTTAATTATGAAAAAAATTAGTTTTTCATTATTGATTTTTTTTATGACAGCTTCTTTGATTGGAATAATTCTAGTACAGAGTTTCTGGATTAAAACTACAATTGATACTAAGGAGAGACAATTTTCATTAAATGTAAACCAAGCATTAAAAACTGTTACTGATGATATAAAAAGCAGAGAAATGAGTGATTATTTAGCTGTATATCAAAAATTAATTGATAGTATAGGTAATCCAAAGGAGTCACAATTAACCTCTGTTTTTCAATATGTTGATAGAAATCAGAATACAAATAAAACTTACATATATTCTCAAGGTATTTTAGAAGATGATTATAATATAACCTCGAACCTAATTGAACCAATAAGTAAAGACTCTTTATCAATTATTGATTACACTAAACTTAAAACAACTACCATTATCGATGATGCTTTTGATCGTGAAATGCAAAACATGAGCTCAATAGAAAGATTGCAAAGAGTTGAAAAAATGTCACTGATAGATCAAGCAAAATATTCATCTATTTTTAGTGACTTGGCAAGTTTAAAACCCATTCATAAAAGAGTAAGTAATGTTGAAATTGAGTTACTCTTGCAAAGGGAATTTAAAAGTAGAGATCTAGATTTAGATTTTGATTACAGAGTATTTAGCGGACAACTTGCAACAAAAGTTGGATCTGATAGATACACAAATCTTGAGGGACTAGATAAGTATAGTATGCCCTTATTTCAAGACGATGATGGAATAAGCGAATATTCATTGGTGGTTGGATTTCCAAACAGAACTAATTATTTAAGATCATCAATTTCATATTTGATTATACTATCGGTTTTATTCACTCTTATTATAATTTTATCTTTTTATTTTACGATTTTAAATTCTATAAAACAAAAAAATATTTCTGAAATGAAAACAGATTTTATTAATAATATGACCCATGAATTTAAAACCCCAATTGCTACTATTGATTTAGCTCTTAATGCCATAAAAAATGACAAGTTGAAAGACAATGCTGAATTGAAAAAAAAATATTTGGGCGTTATTAATGAGGAAAATAAAAGAATGAATAAACAAGTTGAAAATGTATTAAAAATATCCCAGTTAGAGAAAGATAAAATAACATTGAAAAAAAATGATTATGACTTACATGATGTTTTAAAAGAGGCTGTCTCAAGAATTTCTTTGTTGTTGGAAACTAGGAAAGGCCTCATAAACTTAAAATTTAAAGCAAAAAAATCGAATTTAAATTTATCTTTTGAGGATCTAACTAATGTATTTGTTAATATTTTCGAAAATTCAATAAAGTATTCGACCGACAGTCCTAAAATTGAAGTTATCACTAATAATAATAATGGCCAGATAATCATTGATATTAGAGATAATGGAATAGGTATGTCAAGTAATGTTAGATCAAAAATATTTGATAAGTTTTACAGAGTTAGTCAAGGAAATATTCACAATGTCAAAGGTCATGGTTTAGGTTTATCATTTGTAAAAAAAATTGTTGATTTACATAGTGGTACAATTTCTGTAAATAGTGAAATTGGAAAAGGTTCAGAATTTAAAATTATTTTTAATAACTAATGCCTGCAAAGAAAAAAATACTGTTAGTTGAAGATGACCATAACTTTGGATTAATATTGAGAGACTATTTGACCTTACATTCATATGAAATAACATTAGCAAAAAATGGTATTGAAGGTCTTGAAAAATTCAAAAAACATAAATATGACTTATGTATTTTAGATGTGATGATGCCTTTTAAAGATGGTTTTTCATTAGCAACTGATATTAGATCAATCAATGAGGAAATTCCTATAATTTTTCTAACTGCTAAATCACTCAAAGAGGATGTTATAAAAGGTTTTAAAATTGGTGCAGACGATTATTTGATTAAACCTTTTGACTCTGAAATTTTATTATTTAAAATTAAATCTATTTTTAAACGAAAAATGAACGTAAATAAAGAATCTGCTGATAAAATTGATTACGTTTTTTCATCATACAGGTATAATTCAAAATTTAGAGAATTACAGTATAAATCAGACAGTCCAATCACTTTATCTCCAAAAGAGGGTAAGTTACTAACTCTCTTACTCGATAACATCAATGACTTAACAACCAGAGAAGAGGCATTAATTAAGATATGGAATGATGATAACTACTTCACCTCCAGAAGTATGGATGTCTATGTAACTAAAATTCGTAAATATTTGAGTAAGGATTCTAAAATTAAAATTGAAAATATTCATGGTAAAGGGTTCAAGTTCTCAGTATAATTTAGGCTCTTGGATGATATTTTAATACAGACTCTTTCAAATGTTTATTCCTTACATGTAAATATTTTTCAGTAGTAACAATATTTTCATGCCCCATCATTTTTTGAATACTTATTATATCAGCTCCATTTTCTATCAAATGTGTAGCAAAGGAATGTCTTAAAACATGAGGGCTTACCTTTTTTTTGATACCAATCTCCTGAGCAATACTATTTAAAATTGTATAAATCATAATCCTAGTTAACTTTTTTCCACGATTATTAATAAAAAGAGTATCCTCGTGCCCCTTTTTTACTTTATTTGAATTTCTAACGAATTCAATATATTGCACAATAAGTTTTTTTGCTGTTTGACTTATTGGAACAAATCTTTCTTTATTTCCTTTTCCTATAACCTTAAGAAGTTGTTCGCTTAAATACAAATCGGATATTTTTAAATTTATTAATTCCGAAACTCGTAAACCGCAACTGTATAAAACTTCTATAATCGTCTCATTTCTTAAGCCGTTATTTTTATTTAATCTTGCATTTGCAATTATTAAATCAATTTCATCAGTTGTTAACGTGGTGGGTATTGTAAATCCAATTTTTGGATAATCTATTTTTTCAACTGGGTTTTCAATTAATATTTTTTCAAGAATTAAAAAATCAAAAAATAAATTTAAACTTGAAATTAATCTTCCTTGGGTACTGGCTTTTATTTTCTTAGATTCTAAGTACAAAAACTCTCGAATAATATCAACTTTAATTTCATGAGGCAAATTATTATTTTTTTTTATCTCTAAATATTTTATCAGTTTTTTTAAATCAGATAAATAGCTTTGAATAGTGTTTTGAGATAGATTTCTCTCAAATTTTAAAAAATTTTCAAATTCTTTTAAGCAAGTATTCCATTTCATATTAATAAATAATACTTTTATATCTAAGTTTTACAATAGTCACATGAAAATACAAATAATTAATGGTCCCAATTTAAATATGCTTGGTCTGAGAGAAAAAGAAATTTATGGCAGTATATCATTTGATGATTACTTTGAAGAATTAAAAAATAAATTTACAGAAATCGAGTTATTTTATTACCAATCAAATATTGAGGGAGAATTAATTAATAAAATTCAAGAGGTTGGTTTTGATTATGATGGCATTGTTCTTAATGCTGCTGCCTACACCCATACATCCGTTGGGATTGCGGATGCAGTTAGAGGTATTAGTTCACCTGTGATTGAAGTTCATATTTCGAATACTAAATCAAGAGAAGATTTTAGAAAAAAGTCATTTATAAGCCCTCACGCAAAGGGCATAATTCAAGGTTTTGGTTTGTATAGTTACGACCTAGCAATCTTAAGCCTCACAGATGTATAACCTCATCATAGGCATCTGCAACTGCTTCCATAACAGCCTCACTTAGTGTAGGGTGAGGATGTATAGCCTTCAAAACTTCATGTCCAGTAGTTTCCAATTTTCTCCCAACTACAGCCTCTGAAATCATTTCTGTAACATTAGATCCAATCATATGACAACCCAGCCATTCTCCGTATTTTGAATCAAAAATTACTTTAACAAAACCATCAGAATGACCTGATGCTTGGGCTTTTCCAGATGCACTGAAAGGAAATTTACCTACCTTAATTTTATAGCCATTATCAAGAGCTTCCTCCTCAGTATAACCCACTGATGCAACCTCTGGTTTACAGTAAGTACATCCAGGTATATTATTGTAATCTATCGGATTAGGATTCAAACCTTTAATATTTTCAATACAAGTAATACCCTCAGCAGATGCAACATGGGCTAGAGCTGGCCCTGAGACAACATCACCAATGGCATATATATTATCAATATTTGTTCTGTAGAAATTATCAACTTTGATTTTATCATTTTCAACTTCAACTCCTAAATCTTCTAAACCAATGTTTTCAATATTAGATTTTATACCTACTGCACTTAAAGCTACATCTCCTGATATAGTTTTTACACCCTTGTCATCTTCAATTTTAATATTTACCTTTTCATCTACGATTTCTGAGCCAATAACTTTACTTGAGCAAATTATATTTATTCCTGATTTTCTTAATATTTTCTCAAGCTCTTTAGAAATATCTTTATCTTCATTTGGTGCAATATTTTTTGCATATTCAATTACTGTGACTTTAGTCCCCATTGAATTATAAAAATAAGCGAATTCAATGCCAATTGCACCAGACCCAACTATTATCATTTCTTTTGGTTGTTCATCAAGAACCATTGCTTTTCTGTATCCGATAATTTTTTTCCCATCTTTTGGTAATGAATCGATATCTTTTGACCTAGCTCCAGTCGCTATTACAATGTGTTTTGCCTGAATGTTAGTCTCTTTTTCATTGCTGGTTACTGTTATACTTTTATCAGAGTTAATTTTACCAAATCCGGTGTAAACTTTTATTTTATTCTTTTTCATCAAAAAATTCACACCTTTACTCATTGTACCAGCTACTTTTCTACTCCTTTTTATTACTTTCTCAAAGTTTTTTGAAAAATTTTCAACTTCGATTCCATAACTCTCAGCATGATTTAAATATTCGAATACCTCAGCTGATTTAAGAAGTGCTTTGGTTGGAATACATCCCCAGTTCAAACAAATCCCACCTAAGCTCTCTTTTTCAACAATTGCTGTATTAAAACCCAATTGCGAGGCTCTGATAGCTGTTACATAACCACCCGGCCCACTCCCTAAAATAACGACATCATGATTTTCCATATTACTTATTTTTAAAATTTAGACTTGCTGAATTTACGCAGTATCTCATGCCTGTATCCGTAGGTCCATCATTGAACACATGACCAAGATGGCCATCGCATTTAGAACATATTATTTCTGTTCTTACTCTGCTCAAAGAATTGTCTTCTCTGTAGACAATTGAACCTTTGATGGCTTTGTCAAAGCTCGGCCATCCACAACCACTATCAAACTTTGAATCACTTTCAAATAACATATTACCACATCCCTTACATTTGTATGTTCCATCTTCAAAATGCATGTTATACTCACCTGAAAAGGGCATTTCAGTTCCTGCTTCTCTTAATATTTTATAACTAAAATTATCTAGTTTGTTAGACCAATACTGCTTGTCTTTTTTTTTCATGCTTTTTTAAAAACTAATGCTACTGAATTAACACAATGTCTTTTTCCAGTTGTTTTTTTTGGTCCATCATTAAAAACATGGCCAAGGTGACCACCACATTTTTTACATTTAATTTCAGTTCTTGGATAACCTAATTTATAATCAACATCATATTCAATCTTGTCATTAATTTCTCTGTCAAAACTTGGCCATCCACAGAAGGAGTTGTACTTGTGGTCTGATTTATATAATGGTTCATCACATCCGGCGCAATGATATGTCCCTTTCTCATAGAAATCATCATACTTTCCAGTGTAGGGTCTCTCTGTATAAGCTTTTCTAAGAACTAGATATGATAACTCGCTTAGTTGACTTCTCCATTCGTTATCAGTTTTGGTTATCTCATATTTATTTTGAGAAAAACTAGATTGAATTGAAATAGTAAAAATTAATATTAAATAATGAGCTTTGTTAATATTCATTTGTATATTACAGGAAACAAAAATACGCCATATTTTCATAAATAAAGTTTAATGACAAAAAGAATTTTTGTAAAAGGTGATAAAAAAGTTCTTAGAGCATGGGCTTTTTATGATTGGGCGAATTCCGTATATCCTTTAGTAATAGGAACTGCTGTATTTCCAATCTTTTACGGCGAACTTTTTGTTGAAAGCGATTATATTGATTTTCTCGGAATTAATTACAAAAACACAGCATTAATACAACATATTACATCTCTGGTTTTTCTTCTTTTGGCTTTTCTAATTCCCATTCTTTCAGGGATAGCAGATTTCTTAGGCAATAAAAAAAATTTTATGAAGTTTTTTTGTTATTTGGGAAGTGCTTCATGTGTTGGATTGTATTTTTTTGATCTTGAAAATATTTATCTTGGTTTAAGTTTTTATTTCTTAGCCTTATTTAGTTTTTGGGCTAGTTTAGTATTTTACAATTCTTATCTTCCTGATATTGCTTTTCCAAAACAACAAGATCGAATAAGTGCTTTGGGGTATTCATATGGTTATGTTGGTAGTGTACTTTTATTAATTTTTAATCTTGCAATGATTATGGTTCCTGAATTTTTTGGTTTATCAAATTCAAATGGTGAGGGTTCAATTCAAGCAATGAGAATTTCATTTCTTTTAGTTGGATTTTGGTGGGCTGGTTTTAGTCAATATACATTTTACCATCTGCCCCAGAATTTAAATGATGTTAATAAAAAAGATGCTTTTAAAAAGTCAGTAATTTTTAGTGGATTTCTCGAACTTAAAGAAGTCTGGAAGATTTTGATTAAAGACATTTCAGTTAAAAAGTTTTTAATCGCTTTTTTTACTTTTAGTTGTGCTTTGCAAACAATAATCTTAATTGCCACATATTTTGGGGAACAAGAGATATTATGGGGAGAAAATGAAAAATTTCTTGGTTTGATACTTAGCATGCTAATCATACAATTAATTGCAATTTTTGGTGCTTGGTTGACTGCAAGAGTTTCAGAAAAAATTGGAAATATTAAAACTTTAATTTCATTAAATATTATATGGTTTATCTTGTGTTTAGTTGCATACTTCGTTCAATATCCAATAGAATTTTATATAATTGCCGGTTTTGTTGGAATGGTTATGGGTGGTACACAAGCATTGTCCAGGTCAACATATTCAAAATTGATCCCTGATACGAATAACACGTGCTCATATTTTTCATTTTATCAAATGTCGATGATTGTAAGTGTGGTTTTAGGTACATTTATGTCAGGCATCGTAGATCAGTTAACCGGTAGCTTGAGAAATTCTATAATAATTTTTGCTGTAATTTTTATTTTTGGAGCGCTACTTCTCCGAAATGTAAAAATGAAAAATATCTAATGTCATCTATTTATTGCTGGCATGAATGTTGAAACTTATTTGTGAATGATAAAATATTAAATTTTACCTGACAAGTTGACATAAATATGGGAAATTTTTTTGACTTTAATAACAGCTTTGCCCCAATGGATGAGGAATCTGAGTTGATACCCTTAATGACGTCTGATGATGAGGAAGCAATCCTAAAGGAAACACTTCCAAAATCGGTTCCAATTTTACCTTTAAGGAATGCAGTATTATTTCCCGGCGTAGTAATACCCATATCTGCCACCAGAGATAAATCAGTTAAGCTTATAAAGCATGCTAACTCAAAAAATAAATTAATTGGCGTTGTTTCTCAAAAAGATTCTTCTGTGTCCGATCCTAAGATTAATGATATTAATAAAATTGGTACGGTAGCAAAAATTTTGAGAGTTTTACAAATGCCAGATGGAAATTTGACAATAATTATTCAAGGAAAAAAAAGATTTGAAATAAACTCAGTTGTTTCAAAAAAACCATTTTTAACTTGTACAATCTCTGAATTATCTGAAACAAGTCCAAAAAGTAACAATAAGAAGTTTTTAGCTACAATTGATTCGATTAAAGACTTGGCTCTTAAAATAATTGATGAGAATCCTAGCATTCCAAGTGAAGCCTCCTTTGCAATAAAAAATATACACAGCAGTTCATTTTTAGTAAATTTTGTCTCGTCAAACATGAATATTAGTGTCGCAGAAAAATTTAAAATTCTTTCAATAGATGACCTTCAAAAAAGAGCTTTGAGATGTCTCAAGTTCATGGATGTTGAGTTCCAAAAACTATCACTGAAAAATGACATTCAATCTAAAGTTAGGAATGATTTAGATCAACAGCAGAGAGAATATTTTTTAAACCAACAATTAAAAACAATACAAGAAGAATTAGGAGGTTCATCAAATCACCAGGATATTGACGAAATGAAATTAAAATCTCAATCCAAAAATTGGGATGCTGATATTAGCGACCATTTTAATAGAGAATTAATCAAGTTGCAAAGAATGAATTCTCAAGCAGCAGAATATTCCGTTCAAAGAAATTACCTTGATTTGATGTTGGATTTACCTTGGAATGAATATTCCAGAGATAATTTTAGTTTGAATAATGCTCAAAAGATACTAGACCGTGACCATTATGGCTTAGATGATGTGAAAAGGAGAATTATTGAACAAATTGCTGTCATGAAATTAAAAGGTGATATGAATTCACCAATTTTATGTTTTTATGGTCCTCCTGGTGTTGGAAAAACATCGCTAGGTAAGTCTATAGCAGAGTCATTAGGTCGTGAGTATGTTAGAATATCCTTGGGAGGGTTGAGAGATGAGGCTGAAATTAGAGGACACAGAAAAACCTACATAGGTGCCATGCCAGGAAGAATTATTCAAAATTTAAAAAGAGTTAGATCATCTAATCCAGTATTTGTATTAGATGAAATTGATAAGCTTTCGATTGGAAATCAAGGTGATCCCTCTTCTGCTATGTTAGAAGTATTAGACCCTGAACAGAATAGTTCATTTTATGATAATTTTTTAGAGCTAGGCTTCGATTTATCAAAGGTGCTTTTTATAGCCACTGCAAATAACCTGGCTGCAATACAACCAGCCCTTCTTGACAGAATGGAGGTAATAAATATTTCTGGATACAGTATTGAGGAAAAAGTACAAATTGCAAAAAAACATTTGATAAAAAAACAAATATCTGAACACGGCTTAAACAATTATATATTTAAAATAGATGATAATGCAATTAAAAATATAATAAATGGTTATACAAGAGAATCTGGTGTTAGAAAACTTGACAAAAGTATAGCAAAGGTTTGTAGGTGGATTGCTAAGTCAATTGTAAAAAAAGAGCCCTTAAAAAAATTAATTCAAATTGATGATGTTAAAGAAATTTTAGGTCTATCAAACCAACCAAGAGTTTATGAAAATAACGATGTAGCAGGTGTTGTTACAGGCTTAGCTTGGACTCAATATGGTGGTGAAATTTTATTTGTTGAATCAACTATTTCAAAGGGAAAAGGAAACCTAACTCTTACAGGAAACCTCGGGAAAGTAATGAAGGAATCTGCAACGATTTCTTTGGAATTCATCAAATCAAACTCCACTTCCCTTGGTATTAATGAAAGTATATTAAATAATTATAATATTCACTTACACGTACCTGAAGGAGCAACACCCAAAGATGGCCCTAGTGCAGGCATAACAATGGTAACATCTTTAGTTTCACTTTTATCACAAAGAAGAGTAAAAAGTAAATTGGCAATGACAGGAGAAATTACTTTAAGAGGTAAAGTTTTACCTGTTGGTGGTATTAAAGAAAAAATACTAGCAGCTAAAAGAGCCAAAGTTAAGTCAATAATTCTTCCATTAGAGAACAAAAAAAATATTGATGAAATTGAAAAAAAATATATCAGAGGACTTAATTTCTTTTATGCCGAAAATATTAAAGATGTGCTAAATCATGCATTATTAAAACAGAAAGTTCCAAACTTTAAAAAATTGTAATTTTACAAATAAAATTTTTTTGAATAAAACCATTACAGTAGCTATCGACGGTCCTTCATCATCTGGCAAAAGTACAATTGCCAAACTGATAGCTAAACACTACAAGTTTACATACATTGATTCAGGTTCTATATACAGAGCGATTACTCATATAGCTTTGGAAAATAACCTGATAAATAAATCATTTGTCAATTCATCAGCTCTTATTGAAATTCTAAAAAAGACATCCATTGATTTTTCTTTTAATAAAAAAAATCAAAATACTATAAGTGTTGATGGCACAGAGTTGGAAAGTAAAATAAGAACATTTGAAATATCAAGTTTAGTTAGTTTTATTGCTGAAAAAAATGAAATAAGAGAATACGTTGTAAAAATTCAGAAGCAAATAAGTAAAAATAAGTCTGTAGTTATGGACGGAAGAGATATAGGTTCTGTTGTTTTTCCAAATGCCGATGTAAAATTTTATGTTGATGCCTCCTTGTTGACTAGATCAAAAAGAAGATGGATTGAACTTTCAAAAACTGAACAGGATTTGTCATTGGAAGTCGTTAAAAATGATTTGTTAAAAAGAGATACAAATGATACTAATAGAGAATTTTCTCCTCTAGTAAAACCAATAAATTCAATTACTATATCAACTGATAACCTATCTGTAGGTGAAGTTTTAGATAAAATGATAAAAATTATTGATCAGAAACTAAAAATTAAATAATCAGTTTAAAATTTGTAATAATTCTAAATTGATATTAAATTCGCCTACCTTTTAGTGGGATATTAGGAACTAAAAGGTGTAAAGAAGTTAACAGCTCTTATGATTTCCCTTAAACCTAAACACTCATAAGATACAATTTTTAAATTATGCCTAAAGCAAAAACAGAGGATGCCAAACAAAAAAAATCCTCTTCTAAAGAAGTAAAGAAAACAACTTCCTCAAAAACTACAGCAAAAAAGACAACCGCTAAGTCTGCTACAAAGAAGACAGC
>CETH01017196.1_pt1 | contig 17835 bp, 13 predicted proteins | sample 361461 | NCBI WGS metagenome assembly CETH01 (sample SAMEA2622695, study PRJEB7988) | marine metagenome | isolation source: saline water (ENVO:00002010), including
TTTTACAACCTTATGATATGGAAGTTGGAGCTGGAACATTTCATCCAGCAACTACCTTAAGATCTCTTGGACCTAAACCTTGGAAAGCTGCTTATGTTCAGCCATCTAGGAGACCAACTGATGGAAGATATGGAGACAATCCAAATCGACTTCAACATTATTACCAATTTCAAGTTATTATAAAACCTTCTCCATCTAATATTAAAAAACTATATTTAAATAGTTTATCAGTAATTGGTATCAATCATAAAAATCACGATATTAGATTTGTTGAAGATGATTGGGAGAGTCCAACTTTAGGTGCTGCTGGTCTTGGTTGGGAAGTATGGTGTGATGGAATGGAAATATCTCAATTTACATATTTTCAACAAATGGCTGGTTTTCAATGTAAACCAGTTTCAGTAGAGATAACATATGGTTTAGAAAGAATTTGTATGTTTACTCAAGAAAAAAAAAATGTTTATGATTTAGTTTGGAACAATGAGAATGTTGAATATCGAGAAGTTTTTCATCAATCTGAGAAAGAATTTTCTGCATATAATTTTGAATACGCTAATACAGAAAATCTTTTTAAGATGTTTGTTATGTTTGAAAATGAAGCCAAATTGTTGGTTGAAAAAAAAGTTTCTTTACCAGCTTACGATCAATGTTTAAAAGCAAGTCATGTATTTAATATTTTAGATGCTAGAGGAGCAATTAGTGTCGCTCAACGAGCAGAATATATTGGAAGAATAAGAGAAATTACCAAATCAGTTGCTGCAATATGGATTGATACGCAAGTTTAATATGGCAGAATTTTTTTTAGAGTTATTTAGTGAGGAAATTCCAGCAGGACTTCAAAGTAATTTACGCGAAAATCTTTTAGAAAAATTTGAAAAGTTTTTTTTTGAAAAATCTATCAAATCAAAAAAAAGTTTTTCATTATCTACACCAAATCGATTAGTCATAGTTTTTGAAGGTTTAGATAAAGAAATAAAGATATTGTCTCAAGAAATCAAAGGACCCAAAACCAATGCCCCTGAACAAGCATTACAAGGTTTTATAAAATCAAATAAAATAGAAAAAAAGGACCTATACAAAAATAAAAATGAAAAAGGCGAGTTTTATTTTTATAAAACAAAACCTGTATCATTAAAAACTGATCATTTATTAGTAGAATTTATTCCAAAATTACTTGAAAACTATCAATGGAAAAGATCAATGAAATGGGGAGAGTACAATCTTAATTGGGGAAGACCTTTGAAATCAATTTTGACAGTATTTGATAAGAAAGCAATTAATATAAAATTTCATCATATATCTTCTTCAAATTCAACTTTTATTGATAAAGATTTTGAAGAAAAAAAAAAAATTTTTAAAGATTTTAAATCATATGAACAATACTTCAAAAAACAAGGGACACTTATTGATCAAAACAAAAGAAGAGAATTAATAAAAAAAGAATTTTCGAAAATACTCATGAAGGGAAAATTAGTGATTGAAGACAATCCAAGGTTATTAGAAGAGGTGATAAATTTAGTAGATAATCCTAATGTTTTAAAGTGCAGTTTTGATAAAAAATTCTTATCTATTCCAAAAGAGATTCTAACTTTAACGATGCAATCTCATCAAAAGTATTTCCCTATTTTTGATAGTAAAGGAGAAATTACAAATGAATTTTTAATTGTTGCTAATAAAAAGGATCAAAAAGGATTGATAAAAATTGGAAATGAGAGAGTTATTGAGGCCAGACTGAGTGATGCAGAATTTTTTTGGAATAAAGATAAAACTCGAAATCTAGTTAAAAAAGTTTCTGAATTAAAATCAATGAATTTTTTTAAAGGATTAGGAACTTATTTTGATAAAGTTCAACGAATGAGAAAATTAGGTGGAATGATTTCTGATGAATTATTGATTAGTAAAGAAAAGGTAGAGTTGTCTGCATCAATTTGTAAAACAGATTTAACTTCAGATTTGGTTGGAGAATTCCCTGAGCTTCAAGGTATTATGGGAGGGTACTTTTCAAAACATCAGGGTTTTGACAATGATATTTCTTTAGCAATTACAGAACAATATCTGCCCATTGGACTAAACTCTAAAACACCAAAAAAACCTTTTAGTGTTGCATTGTCAATTACTGATAAAATAGACACCTTGGTTGGTTTTTTTGGAATTAATGAAAAACCCACAAGTTCTAAAGATCCTTTTGCATTAAGAAGAATTGCTATAGGTATTATTAGAACAATAATAGAAAATAAAAAAAATTTAAAAGTAAACGATTTATTAGACTATTCCTCAAGTTTATATTTTAATCAAGGACATAAATTTACCAATCAAAACTCAAAAAAAGATCTGCATAATTTTTTAAAAGAAAGATTTAAAAATTATCTTAAAGAAAAAAAAATTCGTTTTGATATAATTGAGGCTACAATTTCATCTTTTTCACTAAATAAATTATTTTCATGTTTTGAAAAAGCTAACAGTCTAAATAAGATTATTAATAGTCAAATAGGATTAGATATTACCTCAGGTTTCAAAAGAGCATCAAACATATTAGATAGCGAACTTAAAAGTAGTCAAATAGAAATAACTAATACAACTGATCCTGGTATTTTTAAAACTGATTTTGAAAACAATTTATTTAAAAAGATAAATGAAATAAAAAAGTATTATTCTAATGTCAATAATGATGAAAACTATGAGAAATCATTATTAATTTTAGCAGATGCAAAGAAAGAGATTTTTGATTTTTTTGATAATGTTAAAGTTAATGAAGAAAATGAAACTTTAAGAAAAAACAGATTGGAACTTATCAATATGTTATGTAAAACCTTTCAAAACTTTATTAACTTTCAGTTATTAAAAACAAATAATGAATAAATTAATTTTAAATTTTAATTCAAAAGTATCAAAAAAAATTAAAAACCCAAAAAATTTTTTGGGTGGAAAAGGTGCTAATTTATCTGAAATGGGAAGAATAGGACTTCCAGTGCCTCCTGGATTTACAATTTCAACAAAAGTTTGTGAAATTTTTTATAAAGATAAAAAAAAATTAAACAAAAAAATAGTAGGTCAAATAAAAAAAGAACTTAAAACCGTAGAAAAAAATGTTTCCAAAAAATTTGGAGATTTAAAAGATCCACTCTTATTATCTGTAAGGTCTGGAGCTAGAGTTTCAATGCCAGGAATGATGGATACGATTTTAAATCTTGGTCTAAATGATAAAACAGTGATTGCTTTATCAAATAAAACTTCAAATGGAAGATTTGCAAAAGATAGCTATAGAAGATTTATACAAATGTATGGAAACGTTGTTTTAGGCATTGAAAGTTACCATTTTGAAGAATTGATAGAAAATTATAAATTAACAAAAGGGGTTTTGCTAGATACAGAACTAAATGAAGATGATTGGGATGGATTGATTAAAGATTTTAAAAATGTCGTAAAAGAAAAAACAAGAAAAGAATTTCCTCAAGATGTAAATCAACAATTACTTGGTGCTATAAGTGCAGTATTTCTTTCTTGGGAAAGTAATAGAGCAAAAATTTATAGAAAATTAAATCAAATACCTTCTGAATGGGGAACTGCAGTGAATGTGCAGTCTATGGTTTTTGGAAATATGGGAGATGATAGTGCAACTGGAGTTGTTTTTACAAGAAACCCTTCAGATGGTTCAAATGATATTTATGGAGAATATTTGATTAATGCACAAGGAGAAGATGTTGTAGCTGGTACAAGGACACCACAATACATAACAAAAAAAGCAAAAAAAGAAGCTAAGGTTGATGATGCATCTATGGAAGAGTCTATGCCAAAAGTTTATGCAGAGTTAATTAAAATTTTGAGTAAATTAGAAAAATATTACAAAGATATGCAAGATGTTGAATTTACAGTTGAAAATAATAAACTTTGGATTTTGCAAACGCGTTCTGGAAAAAGAACATCAAAATCTGCCGTGAAAATAGCTGTAGATATGGTTAAAGAAAAATTAATTTCTAAAAATGATGCAATTTTGCGAGTTAATCCTAATTCTTTAGATACACTATTACACCCAACTTTAGATGAAAAAAGTTCAATACAAGTTATAGCAAATGGTTTACCAGCTTCACCAGGAGCTGCTAGCGGTAAAGTAGTTTTTACATCTGAAGAAGCTGAAAGATTAAATGATATGATGCAAGATACTATTTTGGTAAGAGTTGAGACATCTCCAGAAGATATACAGGGTATGCATGCAGCAAAAGGAATTTTGACAGCAAGAGGAGGTATGACCAGTCATGCAGCAGTTGTTGCAAGGGGAATGGGAAGACCATGTGTTTCTGGTTCTAGTGAAATTGATATAAATTATGAACAAAAAATTTTCAAAACATCTTCAATAGAAGTCAAAGAAGGTGAAATAATTACAATTGATGGATCGACTGGAAGAATTATTTTAGGAAATGTACCAACAGTAAAACCTGAAATTTCAGGAGATTTTTCAAAATTAATGAGTTGGGCAGATAAAATAAGAAAACTTAAAGTTCGTACTAACTCAGAAACTCCACAAGATACAAAAATTGCAAGAGATTTTGGTGCAGAAGGAATTGGACTTTGCAGAACTGAGCACATGTTTTTTGATGAAGAAAGAATTTTGTCTGTAAGAGAGATGATTTTATCAAAAACAAAAGAAGATAGAGCCAAAGCTTTAAAAAAACTACTTCCTCATCAAAAAGAAGATTTTATGGAAATTTTTATGATTATGAAAGGTCTACCCGTAACCGTTCGTTTGCTTGACCCACCATTGCATGAATTTTTACCAAAAACAGAAAAAGAGATATTAGAGATAGCCAAAATAGTAGGTACAGATGTAAAAGAAGTAGCATCTAGAATTGAAGAACTGCACGAACAAAATCCAATGCTGGGTCATAGAGGTTGTAGATTAGGTATATCTTTTCCAGAAATTTATGAAATGCAGTGTCTTGCAATTTTTGAAGCCTTATCTGAATTAAAAAAGAATAAACAAAAATCTGCTTTACCAGAAATTATGATACCCCTTGTTTCAACTGAGGCTGAAATAAAGATTATGAAAGAATTAGTAATAAACACAGCAAAAAAAGTTCAAAATGAAAATAAAACTAAAATTGAATTTTTAGTAGGAACCATGATTGAGCTACCTAGAGCAGCTATTAAAGCACAAGATATCGCCAAACATGCAGAATTTTTTAGCTTTGGTACAAATGATTTAACGCAAACTACATTTGGCATAAGTAGAGATGATAGTGGAAAATTTTTAAATGATTATATAGAAAATAAGATATTTCATATTGATCCATTTATTTCAATTGACGATGGAGTAAAAGACTTAATGGAAATTGCAGTTTCAAAAGGTAAGAAGCAAAATAAAAAAATAAAATTAGGTATTTGTGGAGAACATGGAGGTGACCCAAAAAGTATAGATTTTTGCTCAAATATAGGATTAAATTATGTATCTTGTTCACCGTATAGGGTTCCAATAGCTAGACTTGCGGCAGCACAAGCAGAACTGAAAAAAAAATAGCTAATATAAAAGGTTTTTACTTTATTTTATAAAATTGGAATTACTGAATGGAATTGTAAATTGCCTCTGCAATTTTTCTATATCCATTTTGATTATAATGACCAAATAATCCAAATGGAAATAAATTTAATGGCTCTCTTTCTTTTTCGAAAACTTTTTTATTTATATCAATAAATGAAATATTTAATTCATCAACAATTTTTTTTATTAAAATGTAGTTTGAATTGTCATAATTATTTTTATATCGTGAATATTCAGGAAAATAAACAAAATATAAATTTGAACCATTTTTTTTTGCTAGTTCTTTAACAAGAGATAAAATTTTTTTAAACTCTGTAATTGGCAATTTTTTTTTTTGTTTTTTTTTAATTAAAAAAGAAGTAGTTATTTTTTGTCTAACCAAATTCATCTTTATGAATTTTTTCATATCAAAATTAATTTTATTTCCCTGTGCTTGTTTTACCTCTTTCAGTATGGCTGCACTAGCAATATTATCTATTTCAGTTTGTCTCTTTTTTAAATTTTGTGAAAAATTCAAATTTTTGTAATACTCTATCAACAAATCACTACCTAATTCATTTTTAAGATCATCTAAATCATTGCCTTCGAAATAAACCCACAAAATATTATTTACATTAGGAATTAAATATTCTCTTAGAATTGCATATTTTATTAATGAGCCCCATCCCGAATATCCTAAATTTAAAACAGATTTATTTGATAAATTTCTTAAAACAGAGGCTATATCATGGGGTCTATTTACACACGCACCATGAGCATGAGAATCACCAACAATTAAGAATTCCAAATTTTCTTGATCCCATTCTTTATCTGGATTATTGAAACCGTATCTATCGCTTTCATAAATTGAATAATATCCATTTTCATTACAATGAATAGTTTTTGAATTTGAGATACCCCCAAAAGGAAAAATATCATTTTTTTTAATTAATAAATTTTGATGATATGAAACTTGTATCTTAGGATCTTGTTTTCTTAAATCTGCAAATATTTCATATCTTGATCTGACATCAAATTTTTGATTTGTCTTGTCCAAAAATTCTTTTTTTTTTATAGTCATTTGTTTCTGAAACCTTTGTTCTTTAGAATCAACTATTTTAAAAGTAAGATAAAATTCGAAAATATAAAAAGAGATAAGTGCACTTATTAAACTAATTATTAAATATTCTTTTATCATTTCATTTAAATAAAATGTTAAAATTGATAAAATAATTAATGTTAGGGAAATTATATAATAAATTTGATAATAATTATTTTTTTGACCATCCCAATAAATTTGAGATTTATAAAACACGTAAATAAACAAAAAAATTGAAATTAATAAACAGAGTGGAGAAAAAAATTTTTTAAGAATATTCATAATATAAATTTTTAGGGGGCGTTCTGTTGCCAGGTGCCCCAGACCCCGTTTACTTAATTAACAAGTTAATTAAGCAGCAAGTGCATAACTTTCGTTAGCAATTATAAATTAGCCCTTTAACGTAGGAACAATCTCGAACGAAAGAATAACCTTTAGTCATCCGTCGAATCTAATTCACCCCCATAAATTTTAATGGTGGAGGTGGTGGGTACTGCCCCCACGTCCGCAATGGTTATTACGAAATTCGTTTATCGTTGTAGTTGGTAAACCAACAGTATAAATATAATAAAATAATTTAAAATTGCATTAATTTTATGCTTAAAAATCGAGAATATTTTTTTTTATCTCTAATAGTTATCTCAACAATATTACCCAAATGGATAATTAGTATCTTTTATTATGATAATTCAATAACAGTAAATACCATATTCAATATAAAAGATATTCAATATTTTCCATTGGTCATAAGTTTTTCTGATTTGATTTTTAATCCTTCTTATCTAGATGAGATTGTTGATAATAAATTGATATCTTTTCCAACTTATAGTTTGCTTGCACATTCTCTATTTTTTAAAATGTTTGGGGTTTATTCTTTTATAATTTTAGAATTCATATTCCAATTAATTTTTCTAATAATATTTTTTAAAATTTTCCAAAAAATTTTTCAAAATTCTAATAACTCAATGCTAATTTGTGCATTGATTTTTTTTTTAATTTCCTTACTCCAAATTTTAAATTTTTATGAAGACTCAATTTATTTAAGAAATTTATTTAATATTCTGGACGAAAATTTTGGAACTAGATTACCAAGACCTTTATTTACAGGTATTATATATTTTTATTTTTTTTATTTACTTTTTGATCTAAAAAAAAATTTAAATGAATTTGAGGTAAAATATTTTGTATTAATTTCATTTTTATTATCAATTTTTTTAAACAGTTTTTTTTTTTACTTCCTAAATTTTTCTATTTTATTTACATTTTTAATATTTAGACACTTAGATAAAAGTTTTATTGAATTTTTAATGGAAAATAAATCTAAAATATTATTTGTCATTTTAATTTTTATTTTATTTTCTACACCTTTTTTTATACAATTTTTTCTTGGGGAGACAGATTATTCAGAGCGAATAGGAGTTATAGAGATAGATTTTGATAAAAAGATACGTCTTTTAAAATACTATTTAATTAATTTTTTAAGATTTGAATTTTTATTAGTAAGCATAGTAATTTTTTTTATTCATAGATATTTAAATAAAAATCAAGTTATTTCTATTAATAATTTTTTTTATTTTATTTTAATCTCAATTATTTCTCCTATTTTCTTTTTTATTATTTCCCCAAAGTTAATATCTATATATCATTTTTTAAGTATCATTTTATTTAGTATGATACTATATCTGATTATTGCAGTAAGTTTTATTATAATAAAAAAAATTAAACTAAGAGAAAGTCAAATTGTTAATTTAATTCTAATTATTTTAATTTTAGTTTTTAACATACATTTTGAGACTCTAAATACCAAAAAAAATAAAACTAATTTAGACGAAACTCAAAATATCCAAAAATTTTTAGAAAATCATGACTTAATTGGATCTGATTATATACTTTTTACAAATGACCTAAAAATTATGAATCTTTGGCTGATGAACAAAAATAAACAATTAGTTATTTCAGATGGTTTTACAAATTCCTTAAAAAATGCTGATATTGAGTATAATTTTATTAATAATATTAAATATTTTGGAGTATCAAGATTAGAATTAGAGAATATCTTATCTTTTGGTAAAAGTGAAATAAGAAATAAATTTTTGATGAGATTATTCAATTATAGATATCAAGCTAATTCACTTTATACATATTCCAAAATTAATAATTATACTGAGAACTTAAGGCAAAAAATTATTTCGACCTCACCATTCAGAGTTCAATCACAAATAACACCAGAGGACGAAAAAAAAAGAATATTAAAATTATTTGATAATTTTGAGATAAATGAAACTTTAGTTTCTGATCTAATAATAGTAAATAAAATTAAGTTAAAAGATTTCAATATTTATAACGAGAAATATGATCTAGTTTATTCAAGTCAGGTTTATGATGTCTATAAAAAATCATAATCACTACCCTCAAAAGTTGTAAAATAAAAAATTTTTGTCAATTGTTAATTGTTGGAAAAAAAAACTAATTAATGTAGAAGAGATTTAGTCATTATTTATTTATAACCATGAAATTAACAAAAGAACAGATTGATGAAATTAAAAATCAACAATCACAAAATAATAAAACAAAAAGAGTAATTGCTCCAGAATTAGAGAAAATTCTTTATGAAGCTTTTCCAGCTTTAGATCACGGTTTTATAAGAGTTGTTGATTATATGGGGGATGATACCTCAATAGTACAAGCAGCCAGAGTTTCTTATGGAAAAGGAACAAAACAAGTTTCTACGGATAAAGGTTTAATTAAATATTTAATGAGACATTGGCACAGTACTCCATTTGAAATGTGTGAGATTAAGTATCATATAAAATTACCAATATTTATAGCTCGACAATGGATAAGACATAGAACAGCTAATGTTAATGAATATTCAGCCAGATACTCAATACTAGATAAAGAGTTTTATTTGCCTTCTTCAGAAAATCTAGCTGCTCAATCAACCAATAATAGACAGGGGAGAGGTGATGTATTGGAAGGAAATCAAGCTAAAGAAGTTTTAGAACTTTTAAAAAATGATGCAGAAAGAACTTATACAAATTATGAGACAATGCTTAATGAAAAATATGATGGTTCAACTATTGATGAAAATAAAAAAGGTTTAGCAAGAGAGCTAGCAAGAATGAACTTAACTTTAAATACCTATACCCAATGGTATTGGAAAACTGACTTACTTAATCTTATGAATTTTTTAAGGTTAAGAGCCGATCATCATGCACAATATGAAATTAGAGTTTATGCAGATATTATGCTGGATACATTAAAAAGATGGGTGCCAATAACCTTTGATGCTTTTATGGACTATAGAGTTGGTGGTACAGAAGTTTCAGCAAAAGGAAAAATAGTTCTTCAAAAATTGATTAAGGGTGAAGATATTTCTATGGAAAGTTCTGAATTATCAAAAAGAGAATGGAATGAACTTATGCAGGCTTTTAATCTTAAAGATAGATTGATTTAATCTTATTAGCTAACTCTAAGTATATTTTAGAAATTTTATTCTCTGGGTTAGCCTCAACAATAGGTTTACCTTCATCACCACATTTTCCTATTTCAGGATTAATAGGTATTTCACCTAAAAATTCTTTTTGAAATTCTTCTGCCGTTTTCTTAACCCCTCCTTCACCAAAAATTTTGTATCTTTTACCATCATCACCCTCAAAAAAACTCATATTATCAATTAATCCTAAAATTTTTACGCCTAACTTATCAAACATTTTTATTCCTCTCTTTACATCCAATAGAGCAACCTCTTGAGGAGTCGAAACAATTATTGCACCATCCATTTTTATTTCCTGTGAAAAGGTTAATTGCGTATCCCCAGTTCCTGGAGGCATATCAACAATAATAAAATCTAAATCTCTCCAATTAACTTTTTGTGTAAATGTTTTAATGGCACTTGTTACCATAGGTCCTCTCCATATCATTGGAGTTTGCTGATCCGTGAGAAAACCAATTGACATACATTGGATATCATATTTTGTTATTGGTTCTAATTTTTGTCCGTCACTTTTTGGTTTTTCATTGATTCCAAACATTTTAGGAATTGAAGGGCCATATATATCAGCATCTAATAAACCGACTTTACATCCATTTTCCTTTAATGCTAGAGCAAGGTTGGTTGCAAATGTAGATTTTCCAACACCACCCTTTGCACTTGAGATTGCAATGGTGAATTTTGTTCCAATAATTGGATTTTTTTTAAAAACCTTTCGTTCTACCTTACTTTTTGTTGCGGCACTTAGTTCGGGCTTTTTATCATTCATAAATTGATCTTAACTTGTTTTTAATAAATTAAACACTATATAGATAACGTATGTCTGATGATTTTCAACAAAAGGGTGGTAGTCCATGGGGAACACCCCCGGGTGGAGGCGATAATAACGGTTCTGGAAGAGGTCCAACTCCACCAGATGTAGATAAAATAATTAGAGAATTTCAAGAAAAATTAAAAAAATTTTTACCAGGTGGAAGCTCATCTGGAGGTAAACAAGCAATTTTAGTTTTGATTATTTTAGGTTTTGTTTGGTTAGCGAGTGGTCTTTACAGAGTTTTGCCAGATGAACAAGGAGTTGTTTTAAGATTTGGAAAATTTATTAAAACTACACAACCAGGATTAAATTATCATATCCCATTTCCTGTTGAAAACGTCTTAACTCCAAAAGTTACAAAAGTTAATCGTATTGATATAGGCTTTAGATCTGAGAGGGACAGTGGTTTTTCTTCTTCGGGTGGTGTTGCAGATGTTCCACAGGAAAGTTTAATGCTTACTGGTGATGAAAACATCGTTAATATAGATTTTTCAGTATTTTGGGTAATTAAGGATGCAGGCAATTTTTTATTTAAAATTCAAGATCCAGAAGGAACTGTAAAAGCTGCAGCTGAAACTGCAATGAGAGAAGTGATTGCAAGATCTAATATTCAACCAATTCTAACAGAGGGTAGATCGGTCATCGAAACTGATACACAAGAAATTATTCAAAAAATTTTAGATGAATACACTAGTGGTATTCAAATTACTCAAGTGCAAACACAAAAAGCTGACCCACCAGATCAAGTTATTGACGCTTTTAGAGATGTGCAGGCTGCAAGAGCAGACATGGAAAGATCTAAAAATGAGGCTGAGGCATATGCCAATGATGTTATTCCAAGAGCTCGAGGGGAAGCACAAAAAATTCTTCAAGCAGCTGAAGCTTATAAAAAAGAAGTTGTTGCAAAAGCAGAGGGTGAAGCAAGTAGATTTTTAGCAATTTACAATGAGTATAAAAATGCAAAATCAGTTACCCAAGAAAGAATGTATCTTGAAACAATGGAAAAAGTTTTAGCCGATATTGATAAAGTTATAATAGAAAAAAATGCCGGTTCTGGTGTAGTTCCATACTTACCATTACCTGAATTACAAAAAAAGAAAGTGACGAATTAAAATGAATGCTGGTAAAATCATTGCTGGAATAATTGTTGCAATTGCCGTAACAATTTTCTTTTCAATATTTATTGTAAAAGAGGTAAATCAAGCGATTGTACTTCAGTTTGGTGACCCAAAAAGAATAATTTTAAAACCAGGATTAAACTTTAAAATACCGTTTATTCAAAACGTAGTATTTCTAGACAAAAGGATTTTAAATTTAGATACTCCACCGGAAGAAGTAATTGCTTCTGACCAAAAAAGATTGATTGTAGATGCATTTGCAAGATTTCAAATCGTTGACCCACTAAAGTTTTACATATCTGTCGGCAATGAAAGAGTTGCAAGATCAAGACTAGCGACAATTATAAACTCTAGGATTAGAAATGTTTTAGGTCAACAAGAATTACAAACACTTCTTTCGGAAGATAGAACTAAACAAATGGCTTTAATACAAGAGGGTGTAAACACAGAAGCTGAAAACTTTGGAATAAAAATTGTTGATGTGCGAATTAAAAGAGCCGATCTCCCTCAAGCAAATAGTGATGCAATTTTTAGAAGAATGCAAACTGAAAGAGAAAGAGAAGCAAAAGAATTTAGAGCAAGAGGAGCTGAAATGGCAGTTACAATTACTTCAACTGCAGATAAAGAAGTAACAGTTATTTTGGCTGATGCACAGAAAAAATCAGAGATCATGAAGGGTGAAGGAGATGGTCAAAGAAATAAAATTTTTGCTAATGCTTTTGGGCAAGACCCAGAATTTTTTGCCTTTTATAGAGCTATGCAAGCGTATGAAAAAGCGTTGATAGGTGGAGAAACTTCTTTAATATTATCACCCGATAGCGAGTTCTTTAAATTTTTTGGAAATATAAAGCCTAAAACAGAGTAAATTTTTATGTCAGAATTGATCATTGCATTTGGTCTATTCTTATTTATTGAGGGAATTTTGTATGCCATATTTCCAGCAAAAATGAAAAATATGTTAAAAAAGATAGAATTAGTTAATAATAATCAATTGAGAATTGGCGGACTAGTTTTTATGATTTTAGGATTTATTATTATTTACTCAAAATTGAATTGATATGAAAAGATTTAAAATACTTATTTTAATTTTTTTAATTACTTATGGTTTTCCTTTCAAATCTCACTCCCAAAATACACCAGGATCATTTGCTGATTTGGCAGAAAGATTAATGCCATCAGTAGTAAATATTTCAACTACTACCACAATTACTACCAGATCAAACCCTTTTCCTTTTCAATTTCCTCCAGGTTCGCCATTTGAAGATATGTTTAAAGAGTTTGGAGCTCCAGAAGAAAGACAGTCAGCAGCTTTAGGATCAGGATTTATTATTGATGAAAAAGGTATAGTCGTAACAAACAATCATGTCATCAGTGATGCAGAAGATATAATAGTTCGTGTTAACGGAGACAAAGAATTTAAAGCAAAAGTTGTTGGTGCAGATCCTCTCTCAGATATTGCTGTTTTACAATTAGAAACTAAAGAAAAATTTATTCCAGTCAAATTTGGAAACTCAGATAAAGCAAGAATTGGTGATTGGGTAATTGCAATTGGAAATCCATTTGGATTAGGTGGCACAGTAACTTCAGGAATCATTTCTGCTAGAAACAGATCAATTGGATTATCTAGATATGAAGACTATATTCAAACAGATGCCTCAATAAATTCTGGAAATTCTGGTGGACCATTATTTGATATGAAGGGAGATGTAATTGGTATCAATACTGCAATTTTAGGAAGGAATGGATCTATTGGAATTGGTTTTTCTATACCATCAAATAGCGCAAAAATTGTAATTGATCAACTTATTGAGTTTGGAGAAACTAAAAGAGGATGGCTTGGTGTAAGAATTCAAGATGTTACAAATGAGATTGCCGAGATTGAAAATTTAGATGAACCAAGAGGAGCCCTAGTTGCAAGTGTAGCTCAAGATAGTCCATCTGATAAAGCAGGTGTAAAAGCGGGGGATATCATTCTTGAATTTAATGGAGAAAAAATTAAAGAAATGAAAGAGCTTCCAATTATAGTAGCAAGAACTGAAGTTGGAAAAAAAGTAAAAGTTAAAATCTGGAGAAATAAAAAGGAAATTACAAAAACAATTACACTTGGAAGACTTGAAACATCAGAAGATTTTAAGATTGCAGAAAAAGATAATCCTATTAAAGAACAAAGAATTGAAAGTTTGAATATAACAGTTAGAGAACTTACAAAAGAAGATATTAAGACTAGGAGTTTACCAAATCAAACTACCGGTTTAGTTATTACCAAAATCGGAAATAATAGTCCTTTAATAAACTCGATTGAAATAAATAGTATAATACTAGAAGCTCAAAAGAAAAAAATTAAAAATACAGATGATTTAAATAAGGCTATTCAACAAGTATTAAAAAGTAATCAAAAAACTATTCTACTAGTAATTTATAATAGCTCTAATCAAAGAAGATATATTGGCGTCAAATTAGATTAATGTATGGATTTAAAATCCAAAATTATCTTAATTTATGGTCCCACTGCATCTGGAAAATCTAAATTTGCAGTAAATCTTGCAAAAAAAATTAATGGCGAAATTATAAATGCAGATAGTATGCAGGTCTATAAAGAATTGAGGATTTTATCTGCTAGACCACACCAAAAAGAATATCGAAAAATAAGACATCATCTATATGGATTTCAAGATGTAAAAAAAAATTTTTCAACAGGTCATTGGTTAAAATTAGTCAACAAAAAAATTTTAGATATAAAAAAAAGAAAAAAGGTACCCATATTAGTTGGAGGGACAGGCTTATACTTTAAAGCCTTAACCGAAGGTTTAGTTAAGATTCCAAATATCCCAATTAGATTTAGAAATAAAATAAGATCTTTGCATAAAAATATTGGATCAAAAAAATTCTTTACAAAACTAATTAAATTAGATCCATTAGTTAAAAAATATTTAAATCCTGAAGATACACAAAGAGTAATCCGTGCCTATGAAATTATAACTTTTACAAAAAAATCTATGTATGAGTGGTTTAAAAATACAAAATCAGCATACGTGCAAGAAGATTTTTATAAAATTTATATTAATTTTCCAAGAAACAAGCTCATTGAAAAAATTAATACTCGAACTAATAAAATGATCGATCAAGGAGCAATTTCAGAGGTAAAAAGATTTATAAAACTCAAAGTTTCAAAAAAAAGGACAGCTTCAAAAGCGATTGGAATAAGTGAGACAATTGAATTTCTCAATAAAAAAATTCAAATTTCAGAATTAATCGAAAAAATATCAATAAAGACAAGGCAATACGCTAAAAGACAGTCAACATGGGGCAGAGGACACATGTCAGATTGGAACAAAATAGAGTCAAACAGCCTAAATCAGTTTTTAAAAAAAGTTTAGATATTATCGAGTTAGTCTTGACCAATTAGCACAACTTCAGCTAGATTGCATGAATGTCTAAATTATATTCAGGAGCCGAAATTGTGTTTAAATGTCTTGAGGACCAAGATGTTGAATATATTTTTGGTTATCCTGGAGGAGCTGTTCTACCGATATATGACGAATTAAAAAATCATTCATCAATAAAACATATTTTGGTAAGACATGAACAAGGAGCAGGACATGCTGCAGAAGGTTATGCAAGATCATCTGGTAAACCAGGTGTAGTCTTAGTAACTTCTGGGCCAGGTGCAACTAATGTCGTAACTGCTCTAACAGATGCATATATGGACTCCGTTCCACTTGTTTGTATTTCTGGTCAAGTACCAACACATCTTATCGGCACTGATGCATTCCAAGAATGTGATACAACAGGAATTACAAGGCCTTGTACAAAACATAATTGGTTAGTAAAAGATATTAAAGATTTATCCAAGACTCTTCATGAAGCATTTAAAGTTGCAACAACTGGTAGACCTGGACCAGTATTAGTAGATATTCCAAAAGATATTCAATTTTCTAAAGTAAGTTATTTAAAACCAAAGACTATAAAAAAAATGAATGGTAAATCATTAAATAGATTTTCTCAAAAAGATATTGAAAACTTAATCGATTTAATGAACAAATCAAAAAAACCAATCATCTACTCTGGTGGTGGTGTAATCAATTCAGGTCCAGAGGCAAGTGAGACATTAAGAGAATTAGTACATTTAACTGGTTTTCCAATAACTTCAACACTACAGGGTTTAGGAGCGTATCCTGGAGATGATAATCAATTTTTAGGAATGCTTGGAATGCATGGCACTTATGAGGCTAATAATGCAATGCATGATTGTGATTTACTAATAAATATTGGAGCAAGATTTGATGATAGGATAACAGGTAAGATAGATGAATTTTCTCCTCATTCAAAAAAAATTCATATTGATATAGATCCATCATCAATAAATAAAATTATCAAAGTTGATTTAGCACTCGTTGGAGATGTTAATGATGTATTAAAAAGTATTAATAAAACTCTAAAAAGTAAAAAAATAGATTTAAAAAAATCAAATAAACAAAAAATATCAAAATGGTGGGAGCAAATTCAAAAATGGAGGACAAAAAACTCACTTGATTTTAGAAACAGTGATAAGAATATTAAGCCTCAACATGCTGTTCAAAGACTTTATGAGCTCACCAAAGATAGAGATACATTTATTACAACTGAAGTGGGACAACATCAAATGTGGGCAGCTCAACATTATAAATTTAATAAACCTAATCGTTGGATGACTTCTGGTGGTTTGGGTACAATGGGATATGGTTTGCCAGCTGCTGTGGGGGTGCAAATTGCTCATCCTAGTAAGCTAGTTATTGATATTGCAGGAGAAGCTTCGGTTTTGATGACGATGCAAGAAATGTCTACTGCCGTACAGTATAATTTACCTATCAAAATTTTTATTTTGAATAATCAATACATGGGAATGGTAAGACAATGGCAAGAGTTACTTCATGAAAAAAATTATTCTGAAAGTTATTCAGAAGCCTTACCTGATTTTATAAAATTAGCAGAAGCTTATGGATGTAAGGGAATTATGGCTGATAAACCAAGTCAACTTGATGAAAAGATAAGAGAAATGGTTCAATTTGACGGTCCAGTTATTTTTGATTGCAGGGTAGATCCAAATGAAAATTGTTTTCCAATGATCCCATCAGGCAAACCTCATAATCAAATGATATTAGGACCAAATGAAAAAGAGGAAAATAAAATTACTGAAAAAGGTAAAGCGTTAGTATAATTATGACAAATCCAAAATCAGCATATAGCGTTTCTACAAAAAAAGAAAAATCAGATACTCATATTATGGTTGTTTGGGTTGATAATGAAGCAGGTGTTTTAGCAAGGGTCGTAGGATTATTTTCTGGAAGAGGATATAACATAGAATCTTTAGCTGTAGCTGAAATTGATGCAAAAAAAAATATTTCAAGAATAACAATTGTGACAACAGGCACACCCCAAGTAATTGACCAAATAAAACTTCAACTTAAAAAATTAGTGCCAGTCCATAAAGTCGCTGATTTTAAAAGAAATGATAAAAGCGTAATATTTAAAGAGATGGCTTTATTCAAAATAGTTGGTAATACAAATAAAATAAGAAAAGCTATTAAGACTTGTAAAAAATATGATGCTGTAATATTGGATAAGACAAAAAAATCTAATGTTATACAAGTTACAGCATTAAGAAGAGAAATTGATAAAATGGCAAAAGGCTTAAAAAAACTAGGATTAGTAAGTATTTCTAGAACTGGCGCAGTTGCAATGACCAGGGGAGACAAAGTATTTTATTAATATTAAGGAGAAAATTATGAAAATGTTTTATGAAAAAGATACAGATGTAAA
>CETH01184522.1_pt1 | contig 17824 bp, 15 predicted proteins | sample 361461 | NCBI WGS metagenome assembly CETH01 (sample SAMEA2622695, study PRJEB7988) | marine metagenome | isolation source: saline water (ENVO:00002010), including
ATCAACAAAATCAGTATGCTTAAAATTATTGTCTGAGAAATTTTCATTTATAGATTCTTGTTGTTCATCAATATCATTTTTTTCAAGAATAGGCTCATTTTTTAAGATATTTTCATCATCCTTTTTAGATTCCTGAGCTTCATTCTTTTCCTCTAAAGTATCAAATAAACTAAGTTTTCTTACAGCAATTTTATCATCTTGGTCTTGTTTTGCATCAGAATGATCACTTATCTCCATTCTTTCTTCATCATTATTTTCTTCTTCTATTTTTTGATCATCTTGATTAGATTCAAAATTATTTTCATGAACATTAAGATGATTCTCAGATAAACTTTCATGATTAGATTCTTTTTCAAATAGCTCACTTGATATTATTTTTTCTTGTTCTTGATCATGACTATCATGCAAAGATTCCGAAAAATGAATGTTGTTTTCTGAATTAGTTTCATTTGTTACTTTATTTTCATCAATTTTACCTTCCTCATTTATTAATAAATGATTATCATTTATGGAATTTTGATGAGAATAAACAGCATTATTAAATGATAAATTATCTGAATTTATTGGAGAAGGTTTCTGAATTGAATTGTTAACATCTATTCCTGTAGCAACTATGCTTACTCTTACCTTGCCCTCTAGTCTATCATCACAAGTTGTTCCATAAATAATATTAGCATCTTCTCTTATTTCTTGTTTAATTCTATTTGCTGCTTCATCTACCTCATATAAAGTAAGATCCTTACCACCAGTAATATTTATTATAAGACCTTTAGCTCCGCTTAATGAAACATCATCTATAAGAGGACTAGCAATTGCTGCTTCAGCAGCTTTAACTGCTCTTTGTTCTTCGTGCTCAGATTGACCTGTTCCCATCATAGCTTTACCCATTTCACTCATAACAGTTTTGATATCAGAAAAATCTAAATTGATTAATCCAGGCTGCACCATTAAATCTGTTACACCTCTAACACCTGCGTAAAGAACATCATCAGCCATTTTAAAAGCATCAGCAAAGGTTGTTTTTTCATTGGCAATTCTAAAAAGATTTTGGTTAGGAATCGAAATGAGTGTATCAACATGTTGTTGCAAACTATCTATTCCCTCATTAGCTAATTTCATTTTTTGTGAACCTTCAAAATGAAATGGCTTTGTAACTACTCCAACTGTTAAGATTCCACATTCCCTTGCTAATTGAGCAATAATAGGGGCTGCGCCTGTACCAGTGCCACCTCCCATTCCTGCAGCTATAAAAATCATGTGAGAACCTTCAAATTTTGATTTTATTTCTTCAAAACTTTCTTCAGCAGCTTTTCGACCTATATCAGGTCTCATTCCAGCTCCTAATCCTCTAGTTATAGTTAATCCTAATTGAATTTTTCTTTCGCAATTTGAATTTTCCAAAGCTTGTGCATCTGTATTAGCTATTATAAAATCTACCCCTTCAAGGTTAGATTTAATCATGTTATTAACTGCATTTCCTCCTGCTCCACCAACACCCATAACGGTAATTTTAGGATGCAAATTAGGACCTGCATCAGGTAATGAAATATTGATTGTCATTATATTCTCCGCCGTTTTATCTATTTATTAACGATTTATGTCCGAAACCGTCAACAAATAACCATTTAAAAAATATATTATTTAAATAAATTCATCTAACCAAGAAGAAAATCGCTTAAAAAGTGTATTTTTTTCTTTATTTTTGATGTTTTTTGGCAGAAAATCAATATCATGCTCATTTTCATTATATAGTGATAGTCCAATGGTTTGTGCTATTTGGGGGACATTTTTCTCCTTGTTCAGACCACTAATAAATAAAGGTTTTCCTACTCTAGTTTTACTATCGAATATTGTTTCTGAGTATTCTTCAATGCCTTCTAGCAAGGATCCTCCACCTGTAATAACTAGGTTATTTATCCCCCTTTTATCCAAAGAGTATTCTTTTAATTTTTGTCTTAATATTTCAAGAGTTTCTTCAACTCTAGGCTTAATTATAGAATTTAATTCACTTCTATTAATTTGTTTAGAGGTTTCTACATTTGAAGCAATATTAGGGACATCTATAAATTCGTAATCATCGCTAGGATTTGTAATTACAGAACCATATAAATTTTTTAATCTTTCAGCACTCTCTAGGGTTGTTTGAATGCCTCTAGCAATATCATTAGTGATATGCTTACTTCCAATAGGAATGGCATCTAAAAAAACAACCTTGTTATTTTTAAAAACACAGATTGACGTGGATCCAGCTCCAAAATCAATAGAGATAGATCCTAATTCTTTTTCATCATTTGAAAGAATAGCAAGGGCTGAAGATAAAGGTGTTGGTATAAAACTTTCTATTTCAATATTAATTTTTTCAAAAATATTTTTAAGAGATTTTACATGATTTTGTTTTACTGCAAGTTTATAAAATAAAACTTTAAGAGTCTCGCCATACATTCCTCTTGGATTAGTTACTGTTTCTTTGTCTAATTCATAATTCACTATTGATCTGTATATTACTTCATAATCTTCTATTGGTTCAAGTATATCTGAATTATTTATAAATTTTTTTAAATGTAAATCAGAAATTTTTTCATTAGATATGAAAATCTGATTAGATATAAATTTATTTAGAGAATTAACAATTGAAACATTCAATCTTACACTAGCTATTTTAGTTTGAGATTCTTTTTCAGATTGAATTAAAACCTCTTCTATTTCTTTAGATATTTTTTTAATATCTATAATTAATGATTTTTTTACATTAATTGTGGGGTGATTAATAACAGATAGTATTTCAATTTTTCCATTAGTCTTTTTATCACAAACAACACAGGATATTTTTGAATTTCCTATATCTAATCCTACCCTGATCATTTTTATGAATCTTTCTTTATAAATTTTATAATAGCTTTTTTTGGAATTCTCATATCAATAGATTCAATGTTATCTAAATTTGTAAAATTATTATCTTTATATATATCTAAATAATTTTTCATAGCTTCGGTATAGTTTTCTTCTGGAAGTTTAATAATTAAATTATCTTTAGTGTATATATTCCATCTTCTATCGTTGACATATTCTATCCTCAAAGTTAATTTTTTTAATTCACTTGGCATAGAATTTATAAGCAAAAGTGAATTGCTAAGTGAATTATTTCCAAATATTATAATTAAATCTTCATTTATACTATTATCTACAAAATCTATTATTTCTCCATTATCATTGATATAAAGATATTTTGATTCATTATAATAAATTGCTAATGGCTGCCATTCTTTAATACTAATAAAAATTTTGCTTTTTAAATCATTTCTAATTGATATTGATTCTATCCATTGATTTTCTTTTTTTATATCTCTAGAAATGGTTTTTATAGGAATTATAAATATAGATTTATCAAAATATTCCTCAAAATATAAAGATATTTCTTCTTTAGAAACTCTATTCAGTCCTTTAATGCTTACATCACTTAAAATAAAATTATATCTTAATGAAATAGAATTAATAATATAATTAATATTAGAAACATTTCTTATCAAAATAAAAAACAAGATAAAAAAAACTATAATTGATATTAAAAAAAAGTAATTTCTTTTTATAATATTAAATAAATTTAATTTTTTTCTATTAATTGTCATTTTGATTGTGAAGCTGATAATATCAACTCATTAATAATTTGATTAAAACTTTTTTTGAAATATTTTAATTGCTCTGGAACTAAAGAAATTTTTGTTAATCCCGGTTGTGTGTTTATTTCTAAAAAATATAATCTATTATTAATATTATCATAAATAAAATCTGATCTTGTGACACCTTTACATTTAAATTTATCATGAATCATTTTTGATTGTTTTAAACATAATTTATAAATTCTTTTAGGAATTTTTGCAGGCAAGATATGTTTTGATTTCCCGTTTGTATATTTAGCATTATAGTCAAAAAATTTATTTTTTGACAAAATTTCTGTTACTGCAATAGCTTTAGATTTTGCTTTTTCATTTATTACTGCAACTGTTAATTCTTTACCTTGTATCTTTTTTTCTAATAAAAAGTCTTTATGATTTTTATAAATTGATTTTTTTTTATTAATTAAATCTAAAAAAATATTGATTTGTTTTAATGAAGATATAATCTTAATTCCATAACTTGAACCACTAGATACAGGTTTTATAATAAATTCACCATTTTCTAATAAAAATTTTTCTAAAATTTTTTTGTTTATTAACCTTTTTTTTATATATTTATAATTTGGTAAAATTACTTTTTTATTTGTTAATTTTTTTTTTGTTAAATGTTTATTAAAAGCTAATTTTGAAGCTTTAATACCAGAATGTGTAAATTTAATTTTTTTATCATATAAAATTTTTTGCACTTTTCCATCCTCTCCAAAAGTGCCATGAAGTGCGTTAAAACAAACATCAAATTTATAGTTTTTAATTTTAGATTTAAAATTTTTGGGATCAACAATAATTGATTGGCATTTATATCCCAATTCAATAATTGCTTTTTTTACTTCTTTTGCTGAAGATAAAGAGACTAAATGTTCTTCGTTCATACCACCTTTTAAAATTAAAATTTTTATAATACTCAATTTTTTTCACCAATTATTTTGATTTCCCATTCTAAGAGAATGTTAAACTTCTTATAAACTTTGTCTTGAATAATTTTACCTAAATCTTCAATATTAGATGCTGAAGCATTCTTTGAGTTAATAATAAAATTAGCATGTTTTGAGCTTACAATCGCATCACCTAGCATCAAACCTTTACATTCTGAATTTTCTATTAGCTTACCTGCGTGATTATCTAACGGATTTTTAAAAGTGCTACCACCAGTTTTTACCTTAAGAGGTTGGGTTTTTTTCCTATATTCATAAATTTCCTTCATTTTTTTATTAATTGTAATTTTGTCTGCTTTATTTAAATTAAATAATGCTGAAAGTATGTAATCATCATCTTTTATATTTGAATTTCTATAAGAAAGTTCGAGATCATTACTTTTTAATCTTTTTTTTAGGCCTTTTTTATTAATCAAATTAATTTCTAACAAAATGTCTTTTGTTTCACTTTTACAACATCCTGCATTCATTTTAATTGCTCCTCCTAAAGTTCCAGGAATACCAGATAAAAATTCTGCACCAGATAAAGAATTCATAAGTGCAAATTTAGAAAAATTTATATCTAAAATACTTGTTCCAGCATAAATCTTATCTTCAATAATATCAATTTTATTAAAAGATTTTCCAAGTTTAAAAATTATACCTCTAAAACCTTTATCTCTTATTAAAATATTAGATCCTAAACCTATTACATATGTTGGTAATATTTCATCTAGATTGTTTAGGATTATTTCAAATTCATTTTGATCGTAAACCTCGCAGAAAACATCACATTTACCGCCTGTTCTAAACCAAGTTTTTTTATAAATATCAAAATTAAAATAAAACTTACTTTTTAATTTTGTAGCAATTTTTTCTAAATTTTCGTACAATTTATTTTACCATTATATCTTTAGCAAATTGACTAATTGTTCCAGCGCCCATAAAAATTATTGCATTGTTACTATGAAAATATTTTTCTAATAAATATTTTAGGTTATTTGAATTTTTAACATAAAATACGTTTTTAGAGCCTTTTATTTTTAAATCATTAACAATCTTTAAAGAATTTAAATTTTTAATTTGTTTTTCGCCAGCAGAATAAATATCACATACATATAAAATATCTATTTTTGACAAAATTCTAATAAACTCATTATATAAAAATTTTGTTCTAGAGTATCTATGTGGCTGAAAAACTATAATTACTTTATTTTTATTAATTAACTTTGATATTTCTAAAGTTGCTTTTATTTCTTCTGGATGATGAGCATAATCATCATATATATATGCATGATTTTTTCTTCCTATTAATGAAAATCTTCTTTTAACTCCTTCAAAATTTGAAAAAGAGTTTTTGATCTTTATAATTGGAATTTTTAAATGCAAACCTACCGCTAATGATGCTGTTGAATTTAAAATATTATGTTTACCAAATAATTTTAATTTAAATTTGTATTTTTGTTTATATTTAAAAAATCTATTTTTTTTTAATTCAACTTCAAAATATGAATATTTTTTTTTAAAAATTATATTTGTTATATTTAAATCTGCTTGTTTTTTATTTATTCCATATGTAATAATGTTTCTATTTTTAATATTTAATGCAAGCTGTTTTGAGTTAATATTTTCAATACAAATAATTGAAACTCCATAAATTGGTATATTAGAAGCAAATTTTTGAAATGCTCTAAATAAACTTTTAAAAGATTTATAGTATTCCATATGTTCGGGATCAATATTTGTAATTATATTTATTTCGTGAGGAAGTTTAAGAAAAGAACCATCACTTTCATCTGCCTCAACTACCATTAACTGACTTAAGCCAAATCTATAATTACTAGAAAATGAATTAATTATACCCCCATTAACTATAGTGGGATCCATATTACAATCTTGTAACATTGTTCCTACTAAACTAGTCGTTGTGGTTTTTCCATGAGATCCAGCTATAGCTATAGATTGTTTTGTTCTCATCAATTCTGCCAACATATCTGCTCTACTAACAATAGGTATTGATTTTTTTTTCGCAGCAATAAGTTCAGGATTATTTTTTTTAATAGCAGATGAGTAAACAACTACATTTGCATTTTTTATATTTTTTGACTCATGTTTAAAGAAAACTCTAATTTTATTCTTAATTAATTTTTCAATACTAAGATTATTACTAATATCACTACCTTGAACAACATATCCTAACTTTATCATTAGTTCTGCTATTCCTGACATTCCAATACCTCCTATTCCAACAAAATGAATAACTGAAGTATTAATATTTTTAAAATATTTCATTTTATATTACTAATAATTATTTCATTTGCGTTTTGTAATTGAATATTTTTCAATTTACAAAAAATTTTATATCTCATTTCAAAATTTGAAATAAAATTATAGATTTGATCAAAAGATTCGTCGTTTGATAAATTTTTTTGTTCAATAATTAATGCAGCACTTTTATCAACTAGATACCTAGCGTTATGTGTTTGATGATTTCTTGTGGAATAAGGGTAAGGAATAAATAAACTAGGAGTTCGTGAGATTATTACATCATTTACTGTGCCTGCTCCCGATCTAGAAATTAATAAATCTGATGAAATTAATTTTTCTATATAATTATTAAAAAACGGCTCTATTGAATAATTTTTGATATAATTCTTAATTATTTTTTGCAAATTTTCTTTTTCATTTAATGAAGATTGAATAGTTAAATTTAATTTATCAGTAATATTTTGAGGTAATTTAATTATTATATTTAATAATAATTTATTCATGTTTATTGCACCCTGACTACCTCCACTAATAAAAATACTTATTTGTTTATTTTTTACATAAATATCTCTAATATTTTTTTTATTATATATGTTGGGCATTCCAGATAAAATTGATTTTGAATAATATTTTTTTTTAAAATTAAGAGTATTTTCGTAATTTAAGAAAATTTTATCTACAAAAGGAACAAAAAAATTGTTAACTTTACCAATAAAAGAATTTTGTTCATGCAAATATATTTTTGTTTTAAAAAATAATTTTAGTATCAAAGCTGCTAATAAAGGTGAAAAAGTTGAGTAACTCCCAAAGGATAAGCATTTTTGTGGTTTAATACTTAAAAATAAAAATAAAGTATAAAAAAAACTAGTAAATAAAAAAAAAGATGCCTTTAAAGATTTTAAAATATTTTTTGAGAAATAATCTGAATTAATGATTATTTTTTTACCTAAAAAATTTTTAGCATATAAATCTCCCCTTTTATCTAAAATTAAAATACATTTTCTGTCATTCTTAATAAGATAATTAGCAAAATTTACTGCTGGTATAACATGACCTCCCGTTCCTCCCGTAAGAATGATGTATTCGACTTTAATCATAATTTTTTTTATTTGTAAAAGATAATAAGAATCCAATTAATATTCCAGTAGATAGCATTGAAGATCCGCCATAACTTATTAATGGCAAAGTCATTCCCTTTGCAGGAATTAAACTAAGAGAACTAAATATATTAATTAGTGTTTGAATTCCAAAAGAGCAAATTAATCCAACTATAGATATGATTATATATGGCTTTTCAATTTTTAATAATTTTAATAAATTTCTAATTATTATGATTAAAAAAACAGATACAATTATGCTACAAAAAATAAATCCAAATTCTTCACCAGCAACAGCAAAAATAAAATCAGTATTTGCTTCAGGTAATTGATTTTTTAGATTTCCCTGCCCTGGACCTTTTCCTAAAAATCCACCAGACATAAAAGAATTTAAGCTTTTAGAAATTTGTGAGTAAGGATCTGGATTAATAAAATGTTCTATCCAAGATTTAATTCTTAAATTTACATGTCCTAAAAATATATAGGATAAAAAAAACAATAAAATCATTAAAATAAATACTACAGCAACTAAATATATAGATAATCCTGCCATAAAAAGTTGACAGAAAAAAGTCACAGAAATTAATACTGTCATACCAAAATCAGGTTGTAATATTAATAATGTAATTAGAGTTAGAAATGATAAAAAAACAAAATATAAAGATTCGTTTTTTCCTTCAATTCCTTTAGTTAGAAACCATCCACTTATTACAAAAAAAAATGGTTTAACAAATTCAGATGGCTGTATTGTAAATCCACCAAAAAATTTTAGCCATCTTTTTGCTCCATTTATCTCAAAATCGTTGAATAGAATTAATATCATAATTAAAATACATATAACTAATCCAATCAAAGAAACTCTTCTTATTCTTTTAACATCTAAGAAAGATAAAATAATAATTAAGATTACGGAAAAAAAAGAATAAAATAAATGCCTTTGGATAAATGCGAGATTATCTTGAGTAGAAAATGATAAAATAATCCCAATGATAATTAATATCATAAAACTCAAGAAACTAAACAAATCTATATTTTTTAGCCAATTTTGAAAAATTTTATTCATAACTCGAAACTTTATGCTTTATTAATTTTTTAAATTTATTACCTCTATCTTCAAAATTTTTAAACTGATCAAAAGAAGAACAAGCAGGTGAAAATAATATAATAATTTTTTTGCTAGTCTTGTTTATTTCTTTGAAAATTTGATTTATAGCATTATGTAATTGATAGCTTTTATATGTTGGGAAATAATCTAAAATTTGATTATAAATAAATTCAGTTTCTTTACCTATCACAAAACATTGTAATATTTTGTTTTTTACTATCTTCAAATCATTAAAATTATTAGCTTTAATTTTTCCACCTAATATCAAAAAAATATTTTCATAAATTTTTATGGATTCTAATGTTGAATTCATATTTGTAGCTTTACTATTATTTATAATTATTAGTTTTTTACTTTCATATATTTTTTCAAGTCTATGAGGTAGCCCTTTATAAAAAGAAATTGTTTTATTAAAAAGTTCAAAATTTAATTTTAATAATTTTGAAACTATATATGATATTAAAATATTTTGATTGTTAAATTCTCCATTTAAAGAAGAACTTTTATCAAATTTATGACAAAAACCTTTTTTGAAAAAATTATCATAAATATAATTATCTCTTATTGATACTCCATGAGACAATTTTTTTATAATAGAAATTGGTATTAATTTTTTTTTATTATAAGAATTTTTTATATATATTTTTTTGCAATATTTATCATCTACAGAAATTATTCCATAATTAAAATTTCCATTACAAAAAATCCTTTCTTTAGTTTTTATATATTCATTGACATTTTTGTATCTTTCTTGATGATCTATAGAAATGTTCAACAAAACAGAAATAAGTGACTTAAAAGAAGGAGCTGATTCTAATTGAAATGAACTAAGTTCGATTATATCAAATTGATATTTTTTTTCTTTATTAAAAACATCAAAAAGTGGTGTGCCATAATTTCCACCAACAAAATGATTAATTTTATTTTTTTTAAATAAATCACTTAATAATTTAACAGATGTTGACTTTCCATTTGTGCCTGTAATAGCAATAACTTTTTTATTATCTCTTTTTTGTGAATATAATTCTAAATCTCTATAAATAGGAATTTGAAATTTTTTTGGTCTATTAAAAATATTTATATTTAAATCAATCCCTGGACTAACATAAATTTCCTTTATGTTTTCCCATTTAATTTTTTTTGGATTAATCAAATTTATTTTTTTATATTTTTTTTTTAAATTTTTTCTTTGTTTATCATTGTCATCCCAGGCTAAAAAAGAAATTTTTTTTGCATTAAAATATCTAATTAATGACTCTCCACTTATGCTTAAACCATATAAATAAATCATAATATTATATCAACTTTCAGTAACAATTATCTAATTTTCAAAGTTGATAAACCTATTAATGCTAAAACTATTGTTATAATCCAGAACCTAATAACAATAGTAGATTCAGCCCATCCTTTTTTTTCAAAATGATGATGGAGAGGAGCCATTCTAAAAATTCTTTTGCCTGTTAATTTAAAACTTATAACCTGTATTACTACTGACATTGTTTCCAAAACAAATAGTCCTCCAATTATAGCTAAAACTATTTCATGTTTAGTGATTATTGAAAATGTTCCTAGAGCTCCCCCCATTGATAGTGATCCAGTATCGCCCATGAATACTTTAGCAGGTGGTGCATTAAACCACAAAAATCCTAAAGCTGCTCCTACTAGTGAGCCACATATTACAGCTAATTCTCCACTCCCTGGAATATGAATTAATTGCAAGTAATTTGATAAAATAACATTTCCACAAACATAAGCTATAAAACTAAATGATAATGCTACTATAAGAACCGGAACAATTGCCAATCCATCTAACCCATCAGTTAAATTTACAGAATTTGCTGATCCAATAATTAAAAAAATGGCAAAAGGAAAAATAAAAAAACTCAAATCAATAAATAAATTTTTAAAAAATGGAAAAGTTACTATAGTCTTCAAATTTTCTGGCATAACTAAATATATACTTAATATTATAACAAAACTAAAAAGAATTTGTACGATAATTCTTGTTGAAGCTTTTAATCCAGTTGAATCTGAAGATTTGATTTTTTTATAATCATCTAATAAACCTATTAATCCAAAAGAGACAATAGAAAAAATAGAAATCCAAATAAATATATTTGTAAGATCTGACCACATCAATACAGAAATCAAAATACTACTTACAATTAAAACTCCCCCCATTGTTGGTGTTCCAGCTTTTTCAACAATATGTCTTTCAGGTCCATCTTTTCTAATAGGTTGACCTACAGGCTGAAAAGAGGATAAAAGTTTTATAATTACTTCACCAAATATTAATGAAAAAAATAAAGCGGTTAGTATCGCCCCTCCAGTTCTAAAAGTAATATAAGAAAATAAATTCAAAAAACTGAGATTTGATGTGAATTCATTTGATATATATAAAAACAATTTATTCTACCTTTTGTTTATTAAATAGCAGTTTAACAAAAAAACTAATTTTTGATAAGTTTGAACCTTTAGCTAGAATTATGTCATTTTTTTGAATTTTTTTAAATATAAAATCATAAATTTGATATTCTTGGTCAAAATAAAATATATTATTTTGTGTTTTTATTTTAGATAAAATTTTTTTAAATTTTTCGCCACAAAAGACTATGATGTCAATATTAGAATTAAAGGATTTTACAATTATTTGTTTATGAAAAAAATTTGATTTTTTTCCTAATTCTAGCATTTCACCTAAAACTATAATTTTTTTTGCATGATTTGGAATATTAATTTTTTGTAAGTATTTAATACAATTAAGCATAGTAATAGGACTGGCATTATAACTCTCATCTATAATCTTAATTTTCTTTTTATTAATAGTAATTTTTGAGATTTTCCCTCTTCTTTCTATAGAAGGAACTTTTAGAGCACTCTTTGCTAATTTTTCTCGTGATAGTTTGTTATAATCAAAAAAAATTAATGGAATAAGTAAATTTATAAATTGATGTTCAAAATTAAGAGAAGTGTTAAGATCAAAATTTGAATAAGGAGTTATATATTTTACTTTAGATATATGTTTTTTTAAATTAGTATAATCTTTTATATAATAATCAGATTTATTGTTTCCAAAAGTTATTATTTTTTTTATTTTATATTTCTTTGCTTTATTAATCATAAATTTTTCATCTTTATTCCAATTTGGCAAAACTAAAAATTTAACTTTTGGGTTATACCTTGGGTTAAAAAGATCAGATTTTTCTTTTGCAATATTTCTAGTATTAATTAAATTTTCTAAATGTGTAGGATTTATATTAGTAATAACAACTTGCTGAGGTAAAATTAATGAAGCTAATTTTCTAATTTCATTAAAACTATTTGTTCCAACTTCAAAAACAGAAAAAAAAGATTTTAAATCTAAATTTATCATAGTGAGTAACACACCTAAATAATTATTATAGCTTTTTTTTGAGGAAAATGTTTTTTGTTCAATTGATAGGAAAAAATTTAAATATTCTTTAATAGTTGTTTTTCCTACACTTCCAGTTACGGCTATTCTTTGACCTTTAAACTTTTTCCTCTTAATAATTGCTAATGTTTCTAAATATTTAAAAATATTTTTTTGATATAAAATTTTAGAAGATATCACTCTGTTAATTTTTTCATCAACTATTATATATTTAGCTCCCTTATTAATCGCTTCCTGAATATAATTCTTCCCATGTTGACTAGAGCCAGTTAAAGCTAGAAAAACATCATTTTTAGCAATATCTTTGCTATTAATCTTTAACTTATCTTTATTTTTTATTAAATATGAATTTATTTTATTTTTTAAATTTTTCATTATTATAACTTTAGCTTTTTTATACAATTTTTAACTACCTCAGCATCATCGAATTTAATTTTTTTATTTTTAATGATCTGAAATTTTTCATGTCCCTTTCCAGCTATTATTAATATTGATTTAGATTTTAAATTTTTAAGTGATGATAATATAGCATCCTTTCTATTAGATATATTTTTAGCCCTTTTACAGTATTTAAGTATCTCTTCTCTAATTTTATTAGGATTTTCATATCTTGGATTATCATCTGTTACATAAATATTTTTTGCATATTTGTTTGCAATTAAACCCATTTTCCTTCTCTTGCCATAGTCTCTATTTCCACCACAGCCAAACACTAGACTTATCTCATTTGTTTCTAAAATTTGAGATTTTAATACGTTTTCAAGAGCGTCTGGCGTATGAGCAAAATCAATAAAAACTTTAGATCCATTTTTTAATTTTTTTATTAATTCCATTCTTCCTTGAGGTCTTTTTATTTTATTAATAGATTTTATTATAGAAGATTCTGAAATTCCTAATTGTATACAACAACTAATCGCACAACTCAAATTATCAAGTTCAAAATTTGCATATGGCTTAAAGTTTATATTATAAATTTTAGATTTAATTTTTAATTTAGTAATATTGTTTTTTATAAAACAGTATACATCACTAGCTTGATTTCCATAAGTTGTTATTTTTATTTTTTTTTGTTTAATTATTTTTTTTAAAAGATTTATGTCTTTTATTTTATTATTTAGTACTGCATAACCATTTGATTTTAGATGTTTAATAAAAAGATTAAATTTTGTTTTTTGGTAATTTTTAAAATTGCCGTGAAAATCTAAATGATCTCTTGTAATATTTGTTAATACAGCTATATCTAATAAAATATTGTTAAGTCTTTTTAAAGCTATAGCGTGACTTGAAACTTCAAAAACGAACACATTTTTATTAGGTCTTAATGAGTGAGAATATTGATAAATTTCTTCATACTCTGGTGTAGTTAAATTAGAATTACAAATATATTTTAAATTTTTATAGTATCCTAAAGTGCCAATTGAACTTGTTTCTATTTTTAAATTACTTAAAATTGATGATAAAAATAATAAAACAGAACTTTTGCCGTTTGTTCCAGTTATGCCAATTATGTTTTTTGGTTTATTTGGCTTTAACTTATAGAGTATTTTTTTAATATCTTCATCAATATTTTTGCTTTTTACATAAGGAATGGGAGAATTTCTGATATTTTTATTTGTTAAGATAAAAACTGCTCCATTTTTTTTTGCCTCAAGTAGATAATTTTTTTTAATTTTTTTTTTGTAATCAACAATATAAATTGAATTTTTTCTTACCAGTTTTGAATTTTTGGTTAGATATTTAATTTTAAGTTTCTTATTAAAAATAAATTGTTTCTTATGATCAATAAATTTGATAAAATTATATAATTTCATTTTGTTTAAAAGAATGTTTTTTTGCTTTCAACAAATCTTCAGATGAAGTTGGTGGTAAAGAAAAAATTTTAATAATATTTTCAATAATATTTTTTACTAATGGTGCAGCCACCCAACCTCCAGTATTATAATAATAAGTTTCCTTAATTCCCTTAGGATCATTTACAATTGCAAAAACTAAATATTTTGGTTGAGAGATAGGAAAAACCCCAATAAACGAAGCTCTATTTTTATCTGATCCTGGAAAATATTCTGCAGTTCCTGTTTTGCCAGCCAATTCATATCCTGGTATATTTGACAATTTACCAGTTATTTCATTTTCAATTATTACAGATCTTAATAAATTTTTAATTCTATTTGACGTAGTTTTTTTATAAAATTTTTTTAAAGATGTTTTTTTATTTTTTATTAATGTTGGTTTGATAGAATTACCATTTATTATAGATGCATAAGCTTGACAAAGATGTAAAGGGGAAATAGCTATACCATATCCGTAACCCATAGTCATAATCTCAGTATTTTTCCAATTAATGGGTTCCTTGGGCTTAATAGTTTCTTTTATTTCTAAATCTATCTTGTCAAAAAATCCTAACTTATCAAAGAAATTCCTTTGATTATCCTTACCGATTAATAAGGCTATTTTTGCTGCTCCTATATTAGAAGACATAACAATAACATCCTTTATAGAAATTTCACCTTCATAAGGTTCAAAATCTTGGATTTGATATTTTCCAATTTTAATAGGTTTTGAAACATCAAATTTCATATTGTCATTTATTATGTTTTTTTCTAATCCCATGGCAATAGTTAGAGGTTTAAAAGTTGATCCCATTTCATAGAGACCTTGTGTGGCAGAATTAAATTCATATTTAGACATTTTTATGTCATGAATATTTGGATCAAAATCTGGATAATTTACTAGAGAAATAATTTCACCTGTTTGTATATCCATCACCAAAGAAATAGCAGATTGTGCTGAAAATTTTTCAATTGATTTAATTAATTCATTTCTTACCACATTTTGAATTCGAAAATCGATACTTAAATAAATATCTTTTCCTAAATTTAATTCATCTTCAAGACCTTTCTCAATTCCAGTTAATCCATTTCCATCAAGATCTGTAAAACCAACAATATGAGAAGTTATTTCTCCAAGAGGGTAAATTCTTTTTTTTTCAACTTCAGTTATTAATGCAATTTCTCCTAAATTGATTATTTCTTTATGCTGTTTTGGAGAAATATTATTTTTAATTCTAATTCTTCTTTTTGATGATAGTTTTTTACTTAAATCTTGAGAAGGAAGATTTAAAATTTTAGATAATTTTTTTGTCAAGCCTTTTATATCCTTAATCTTGTCAGGTTTTACATAAAGAGAATAGTTTAAAATTGTACTTGCTAACAATACTCCGTTTCTATCAAAAATATTTCCTTTATCGATTTTATTTTTTTCATGATTGTTTGATATCTTTTTTTCAATACTAAAATAATTTTGTATTATCATTACATTAAATATTTGAATGAAAACTAACAAAAAAAATACAATAAAAACTGTTATAGATAAAAATACTCTACCATGTATATTTTTAAGAGCATCACTATCGAAAATTTTTATATTTTTTTTCATTTAAAATTTAAAATTTTAATTTGTTTTTGCTCTAATAACCTTTTCTATATAAAAAAAACTTTCATTATTTAAGTCAACTATGTTCAAACTTTCTGTGTAGGTATTATTAAGATAAATTTTTTCTAGTTTTTTCAAATAATTTGGGTTTAAATGAGCAGAAAGTTCTAATTTATTTAATTTTAAAATATTATTAAGAGAATTTAAGTCTAAATTTATTCTATTATTTTCCTTCTGAATTTTTTCAGATAAATTTGCAAAAAAAAATATTGCAAAAAAAATTATAAAATTAAAAACATTTAAAAAAATACTAATCTTTAAAAATTTCATAATCTTTCTTCAAATACTAATTTTTCAGCTACCCGAAGTTTAGCAGATCGACATCTTGAATTTAAATTAATCTCCTCAATGTCAGGTCTTATAGGTTTATTGGTTAAGTTTTTAAGGGTAATTGGACCTTTTTCTACTAACTCCGGGTAATGGCGGGAGGAACGCCACTTTTTACCGCTTTTGCGGTTAAAATAATCTTTCACAATCTTATCTTCTAAGCTTTGGAAAGAAACTACAATTATTCTACCTTTATCTGATAATAAGTTTTCAGCCTTTTCTAAAGATTTTTTTAATTCATTTAATTCATCATTAACATAAATTCTAATTGCTTGGAAACTTCTAGTAGCAGGATTAATTTTAACTTTTTTTGAATAAGGAACACAAGATTTTATTATATCTTGAAGTTGTTTAGTCGTGTTTATAGGAATGATTTTTCTTTTTTTTATAATAGTTTTCGCAATTTTTTTTGCATATCTTTCCTGACCATAATTAAATAAGATATCTGATATTTCTTTTTCTGAAAAATCATTAATTACGTTTAATGCAGATATATTTGAAAATCCCATGTTCATATCAAGAGGACCACTATAATCAAATGAAAATCCTCTTTTTGGATCTTCTAATTGATTTGAAGACAGTCCTAAATCATAAATTATAAGATCAAAAAATATTTTATCTTTAAATTGAAATACTAATTCATCTATCTTGCTAAAACGACCAATTAATAACTTAAATGTTTTTGGAAAATTTTTTTCAAGTTTTTTCGCATAAATTTTTACAGAGTCATCTCTATCAATAGCTATTAATTTGTTTACATCATATCTGTTAAGAATAAATTTAGAATATCCTCCTCCACCAAAAGTTGCATCAATTACATTAATTTTCCTATCATCAGGAATATATTGTTTAATATTATTAAGCATCACTGGAATATGTTTATTAATCCTCTTAGTCATTGCTTTTGTTTATTAATATTGAAGTTAGAGTTTTTTTATTTGCTTTTATTCTTTCTCTTGAAGCTTTTTGTTTTTCTAAAGCTGACTTAGGATGCCATATTTGAAAATAATTACCTTGACCTATAAATGCAGCTTCATTTTTTAAATTAGCATGTTTTTTTAAAAAATTTGGAATTATGAATCTTCCTTCTTTATCTAATGAAGTAGGAACTATTTCAGAAAAAATAGATGTAGAAAAATCATCTTGATCTTCTGAAAAAATATCTAAATTGTCAATTCTTTCAGAAATTGTGTTTATTCTTTCGTAGCTACAACCATCTATTGCTGCAAATTTTATTGATTTGAATAATATAATTTCTTTTTTATTTTCTTTTGAAAGAATATTTCTAAATGATGAAGGTAGAGAGATTCTTCCCTTGCTGTCTATTTTATTTACATATGTAGATAAAAATAATTTCACCCTAAACCAAACCTTTATATATGGGTTATCATGGGTTTTTATGGGCGTCAATGGGAAAGTATAAAATTTTGTTCCTATTGTGTTCTATAAAGATGGTGCTTAAGCCGGGTTCTGTAAAATTATCTCTAATTTTGATGATCATTAATCTAGAACAAATGTCACCATTTGTTTCAAGCAGC
>CETH01183686.1_pt1 | contig 17810 bp, 16 predicted proteins | sample 361461 | NCBI WGS metagenome assembly CETH01 (sample SAMEA2622695, study PRJEB7988) | marine metagenome | isolation source: saline water (ENVO:00002010), including
CCACTCCGTTATGAGCGGAGCGCTCTAACCAACTGAGCTAAGGGCCCTATAATATAAAACTATATAGAATATATTATAAAAAATTAAGTTTTATTATTATAAGATTTATATATTTTTTTAATATTAATTAATATAAAATAAATAATGCCTAAACTTACAATCATTGGTGCTGGCAGTACAGTCTTTACAAAAAATATTGTAGTTGATTTACTTACAATAGATAAATTTGAATCAATTGAAATTTCTTTAATGGATATTGATGTAAAGAGATTAGATAAAACGTATGAATTATTAAAAATAATTTTCAAAAAATTTAATTTAAAACCTAGAATCTCAAAATTTACTAATAGAAAAGAAGCATTACAAAATGCAGATTTTGTTCAAACTACTATTCAAGTAGGGGGTTATAAACCAGCAACCATTATTGATTTTGAAATTCCAAAAAAATATGGACTGCAACAAACTATTGCTGACACTTTAGGAATAGGAGGTATTATGAGAGGCCTAAGAACCATACCAGTGCTGTTGGATATCGCAAAAGATATAAGTGAGGTTTGCCCAACTGCTTTATGGATGCAATATGTGAATCCTATGTCTGCAAACATGATAGCTATAAATAAAGTATATCCTGAGATAAAATCAATTGGATTATGTCATTCTGTTCAAGGAACAATCCAAATGTTAGCTAATGACTTGAATGAAAGTATTGAAGATATTGATTATTTATGTGCAGGAATTAATCATATGTCTTTTTATCAAAAAATTACTAAAAAAAGTACTGGTGAAGATCTTTACCCAAAACTTAAGATATTGGCAGAAAAAATAATAAATGATGAACAAATGTCAACTAGAACAATGAAAAAAGAATATTTCACTGATAAAAAATTACATGAAAAAATACGTTATGAAATATTAAAAAGATTTGGCTATTTTGTAACAGAATCTAGTGAGCATTTTGCTGAATATGTCCCTTGGTTTATTAAAAAAAATAGAAATGATTTAATTGAAAAATATAAAATTCCGATAGGAGAATATTTAGATAGATGTAAATTATATATTGATATGTGGGATAAATTAAATATTGATATTTCTCCATTATCAAATCAAGTTTTCAAAAGAAGTAATGAATATGCTTCATATATTTTAGAAGCTGTTATAAAAAATAGAGAAACAACAGTTTATGGCAATGTAATAAACAATGGTTTAATTGAAAATTTACCAAGTAATTGCTGTGTTGAAGTACCATGTATAGTAAATGAAAAAGGATTTCAGCCAAATAAAATTGGTGCTTTACCTGAGCATTTAGCATGTCTAATGAGAACTAATATTAATGTACATTTACTTACAGCTGAAGCTGCAATAACTAAAAAGAAAGAAAAAATATATCATGCAGCTATGTTAGACCCTTTAACATCTTCAAATCTGTCAATTGACGAAATTTATAAAATGACTGATGAAATGATAGATGCCCATGGAAGTTATCTTCCTAATTATAATTAATTGCAAAATTATATTTTTATCTTTAACAAATCTTTACCTATAATAGGGTTTTTTCCAAAATCTGACTTAACAACTTTTTTTAATTTATTTTCATTAAACTGTGTAGGAACAAGATGGGTAAGAACAAGCTTTTTACATCTAGATATTTTAGCTATTTTTCCAACTAAAGTAGAAGGAGTATGGTATTCTCTTACATTATGTAATGTTTTAGAGGTGCGCATTTTATTTGTATTAATGATTTCACCATCAATAAAAACTTCATGCAAAAGAACATCAGCCAACTGAGCAAATTTCATAATATTTTCACATGGTTTTGTATCACCACTAATTGTTAATTTTTTATTTTTGTAAAGGAAGTTAAAACCATACGCATATTTTACTGGTTTATGATCAACTTCAAAATATTTTATAACAATATCTTTAATTTTTATTAATCCTTCTGAATTAAATTCATTAACATAAATATCAAAAGCTTTTAGTGAAGAACGTGATTCATATTTAATTCTTTGTTCTCTTTCTTCTTTCCATGCGTTCATTATTTTTTTAACAAATTTTTTTGTTCCTTTAGGTCCATAAACTTTCCAAGGCTTGATTCTATATGAGTGCCATGATGATATTATTAATTGATACAAGTCTACTACGTGATCAGAATGCAGATGAGTTAATAAAAGTGCGTCTATATCAGCTGTTGAAACATTTATTTGATTTAATCTTTGAGTAACACCTGATCCGCAATCAACTAATATGTTACTTTTATTTGTTGAAATTAAGTTAGATGGTCCAAATCTTTTAAAATCAACTTTTGGACAGCCTGTACCCAGGAGTGTGAGCTCCATTATTCATCCAAAAATGTTTTTAGTTTTCTGGCTCTAGTTGGGTGCTTTAATTTTCTTAGGGCTTTTGCCTCAATTTGTCTAATTCTTTCTCTTGTTACACTAAACTGTTGACCAACTTCTTCTAAAGTATGGTCACTATTCATTCCAATGCCAAAACGCATTCTAAGAACTCTTTCTTCCCTTGGAGTCAAAGAAGATAATATTCTCGTAGTAGTATCTCTTAATGAACTTTTTACAGCGGCTTCAATTGGAATCAATGCATTTTTATCTTCAATAAAATCTCCTAAAGAGCTGTCTTCCTCATCACCAACTGGAGTTTCAAGACTTATAGGCTCTTTAGCAATTTTTAAAACTTTTTTTACTTTGTCTAAAGGCATATGTAACCTATCAGCAAGTTCATTTGGTGTAGGTTCTCTACCTATTTCAGCCATTATTTGGCGAGTTGTTCTTACTATTTTATTAATTGTCTCAATCATATGAACAGGTATACGTATAGTACGTGCTTGGTCTGCAATTGATCTAGTTATAGCTTGTCTTATCCACCATGTGGCATAAGTTGAAAATTTATAACCTCTTCTATATTCAAATTTATCAACTGCTTTCATTAAACCTATATTACCCTCCTGAATCAAATCAAGAAATTGTAAACCTCTATTTGTATATTTTTTTGCTATTGATATGACTAATCTTAAATTAGATTCAATCATTTCTTTCTTCGCTCTATTTGCCGATCTTTCTCCCTGTTGTACTGTACTTACAATCCTCCTAAATTCAGGTAAAGGAACTTCAGAAGCTTGTTGAATTTCTTTTATTTCATCTATTAGTTTATTAATCTCTAAATGATTACTGTTAATAAATTTTTCCCAATTCTTATCTTTTAAAGAAAGTAACAGTTGTATCCAATTTTTTTCAAAATTAAAACTTAGATATTGTTCTATAAACGAACTTCTTTTCACGCCTGATTTTACAGCCATTCTTAACATTCTACCTTCTCTAACTAATAATTTTTTATTTAGTTCATACAAAGACTCCATTAAAGCTTCTATTGTATTAGAATTAAAATGAACTGCTTTCATAGCAACAACCATATCTTTTTGAACTTTTTTATATTTTCTTTCTAAGTTAGTATAAGTTGACTCATTTTTTTTATTACCTAGCATTAATTCTTGACTATGTTTTTGCAGTTTTTTAAAAAGTTTTGTTATTTCATCAAAATCACTAAGAACTTTTGGCTTAAGTTTTTCTTCCATTGCAGCTAAAGAAACATTTAAACCATCTTCTTCCTCTTCTTCCTGATCAGAAGATACACCATTATTATCACCCTCTAATTTGTCTTTTTTTTCTTTGGTTTTTTTATCTTCTGACTTTTTTTCTTTTTTTTCATTAGATCCCTCAATTAATTTCAATGTATCATCAATTTTTGCATCACCTATATCAGACATGTCATATGTAGCCTCTAAGTCGACTATATCTCTCAAAAGCATTGTTCCATCTTTAATTGACTCTTTCCAATTAATAATTGATCTAATAGTCATAGGACTCTCACAAATTGCACCAATCATCTTTTCTCTTCCAGCTTCTATTCTTTTTGCAATAGCTATTTCTCCCTCTCTACTTAAAAGCTCAACTGCCCCCATATCTCTTAAATATAGTCTTACCGGATCATCAGTTTTTCCTGTTTGTTTTTTTTCTTGATCAGCTGAATCACCGTCAGTTTTATTTTTTTCAGCTTTTGCGGCTTTTATTAAATCTGCAGCTTCTTGCTCAGATACAATTGTAATTTTATTTGTTTTTAAATAATTTAAAACCTTAGATACATTTTCAGGAATTCTAAACTTTTTAGGTACAGCTTTTTCAATAATCTTCAAAGTATAAATACCATCTACTTTATGCTTATTAAGTAATTTAGTAATTACATCTTTTATATGATCATCAAAATTTATCGCTTTTTTAATCTTAACTATAGAATTAGTTTTTACTTTTTTATTATTTTTCTTTTTAGATTTAGAAACATTTTTTTCTTTTTTTATAACTAAAGATTTTTTAATTTTTGATAGTTGAGTTTTTTTCTTATTTATATTCTTACTTTTAATATTTGATTTTTTTGTCTTAATTGATTTAGTTGATTTTTTTGTACTTTTTTTTATTTTAGTATTTTTTTTCTTAATTATTTTCTTTTTTTTATCTTTTTTTATGACTTTTTTCTTTAATTTCTTTTTGTTTGTATTTTTTTTCTTTTTAGCCATATTATTCTTTATTTAAATTACTATGCATTTCTTGACTGATTTTCAATAATTCTTCCCAGCTCAAAGAACTAGAGTTATTATCAAATTCATCTAGGCTTTTATTTATTTTTTGCAAATTTGAAAGTCTTCTATTTAAGTTTTTTATTGATTCTTTAACCTCAATATATGTTTTTTGTGAGTTAAATTTAATATTTGCATAAGGAAACAGTTGAAAAATTGACTTTTCTTGTGTTTTTTTTAAAATATGTGAATAATCTTTAAAGTCTGCATTTATAAATAAATCTCTATAATTTGATTTTAAATTTTCTTCCAATTTAAGAAGTTTTACTAATTTAATTTGCTCACTATTTAAAAGCATTGAACTTTCAAGAAGATTTAAAATTTCTAGTCTAATACTAACATGATTTAATAATGCAGAAAAAAATGACAGAATTTGTTTTTCATTCAGTTGATTCAGAGATAACAAATTATTTGATTTAACAACTGATGATTTTTTTTCTCTTAAACTGTTGAAAAATAAATTTTTAAATTCATTTTTATAAAAATATTTTACTTTCTTATCTTTTATAGTGATAATTAAGTCATCTAAATATTTATCAAAAATAATTTTATTATCAGCATTATTTAGATCAACAGTTTCAATTGATTCATTAAAAATAAAATTAATTAATGGAATAGGTTTTTTTAATGTTTGTTTTAAATCATTAAATGAATATTTTTTTAAATAACTGTCTGGATCCATTTGTTCAGGCAGTTTAATAAATTGCATGAATTTTTTTGAGTTCAAATGCTGCAACGTCATCAAGGCCACTTTATAGGATGCTCTTTTTCCTGCGGCATCTCCATCAAACATTATAGTAGGTTTATCAACATATCTCCATGAAAGTTTAAGTTGATCTTCTGTAAAGGAAGTTCCTAAAGGAGCAACGACACTTTTGATATTGTTTTGATAAAGAGATATAACATCCATATACCCCTCACAAATTAAAATATTATTTTTCTGTCTTGCAAAATCTTTAGCTAAATTTAAATTATAAAGCATACTTCTTTTAATGAAAAAATTACTTTCAGGAGAATTAATGTATTTAGGATTTGAATTATCAAGAACTCTTCCTCCAAATCCTACTACTTTACCCTGTAAATTTATTATAGGGAACATTAATCTTTTATAAAAAAAATCTTTGTAATTGTTATTTTTATCTTTTTTTACTAAATTGCTTTTTAATATTTCATCATTCTCAAAAGAAAATTTTTTTAGATAATTGTATAGTGAATTTTTGCTATTATATGAATAGCCGAGTCTAAATTTTTTAATAGTTTGATGTGTAATTGAACGTTTATCTAGATACGCTAGACACTCCTTTCCCTCTTTATGTAAATTGTCTTCAAACCATTGAGTTGATATTTCTAAAATTTTTAAAATATTATTATTTTTCTTGTTAAAATTACTTTTTTCTAAATTTATTTTTACACCAACTCTTTCAGCAAGTTCTTTTACTGCATCTAAAAAAGTATAATTAAATAGGTCTTGATAAATGGTAAAAATATCTCCTTTTGCACCACATCCAAAACAATAAAATGTACCTAAATCATCATTTATTTTGCATGAGGGAGTTTTCTCATTATGAAATGGACAACAACACCATAGATCTTTTCCCTTTTTTATAAGTTTTGTTTTTTTTTCTATTTCTGTTGATATTTGAATCTTTGATTTAATATTATCTAAATCAATTTTATTAAACGCCATTAATTTTCAAACTTAGATTTAGCAATTTTGCCAACTAGTCCCATGTCCACCTCTCCTGCATAATTTTTTTTTATTAGTCCCATTAGTTTTCCCATTTCTTTAATGCTTTCAAGCTTATGTTTTTTTATTAAATCATTAACAATATTTTCCGTTTCTTCTATACTTTTTTGTTTTGGTAAATATTTACCTATTATGTCTATTTCATTTTGTTCCCTTTCAATCAAATCTTCCCTATTCGCTTTTTGAAATTGCTCAATTGAATCTTTTCTTTGTTTTATTAAATTTAATAGTAATGTAAGTATTTCTGTATCTTTAATAACTTCATTGTTTGATGCTGACCTTGAAGATATATCTTTATCTTTTATTGCACTCTTGATTAATCGTAATGTATTAGTTTTATCCTGTTCTTTATTTTTAATTGACTGCTTATAATCATTGTCTATTAATTCTCTTAAACTCATAAACCCCCACCTTATTAGAATCGATAAATATTTATTTTAGTTATTAATATAACTGTTATGACTAAATTCAACTAATCCTTGACTAAAGTTTTCAAAATGCCTAGTAATCCATCATTTCTTAAGAAATAATGCTACTGGAGAATTTTAAAAACCAATACTTACGTCCAATCTCAGCGGCATTGATTTTTGATGATGGAGAAATTTTATGGGGGTATGGCATAGGTGAAATTAAGTCTGTTATAGCCGAGCTATGCTTCAATACATCTCAATCTGGATATCAAGAAACTCTTACTGATCCCTCATATGCAAAACAAATTATCACTTTTACTTTTCCTCATATTGGAATTGTAGGTACAAATAATCAAGATCAAGAGTCTGGTAAAATTTATGCTGAAGGTTGTGTTATTAATCAAAAAATTGATAATTATTCAAATTGGAGAGCTGAAGAAGGTTTAGATTCTTTTTTAAAAAATAATAATATTCCTGGCATAAATGGAATAGATACAAGATATTTAACAAGAAAGTTATCTAATGAAGGGGCAAAAAAAGTTGCTCTAGTTAATTTTGGTGAAGATCAAAACAGTTTTGAAAAATTAAAATTAGAGCTGAATGAATGGAATGGTCTAGAAAATTTAGACCTTGCAACAGTAGTTTCAACTAAAAAAGAATATAACTGGCATAAAGGTTTATGGAATAATGAAGTTGCTCATAAATCTTTAAAATCTTACCCAATTGTATGTTTAGATTTTGGCATAAAACAAAATATTTTAAGAAATTTAAAAGAGTTAAATTTTGAAACTACTATTTTGCCTGCAACTAGCAATATAGGTAAAATATTGGAAAAAAATCCCAAAGGTATATTTTTGTCAAATGGGCCAGGAGACCCTGATGCTACAATAAAAATTATACTTCCAACAATTAAAGAACTTATAAAGTTAAAAATTCCTATTTTTGGAATTTGCCTAGGTCATCAAATAATAAGTTTAGCTTTAGGAGCCAAAACTAAAAAAATGTATCAAGGTCATAGAGGGGCAAATCAACCTGTAAAGAATCTTAATAACCAAAAAGTTGAAATTACTTCTCAGAATCATGGATTTGAAGTTGATAGATCTAGTTTACCTAGTAATGTTCTTGAAACACATATTTCATTATTTGATGGATCTAATGAAGGAATAAAACACAAAAAACTTCCCATTTTCAGTGTACAGTATCACCCAGAGGCAAGTCCTGGGCCACATGATAGTTCTTATCTGTTCAGAGAATTTTATAAATTAGTTGAATCGAATGCCTAAAAGAACAGATATAAAAAAAATTTTAATAATCGGAGCAGGACCAATAGTTATAGGTCAGGCATGTGAATTCGATTATTCAGGAGCACAAGCTTGTAAATCACTTAGAGAAGAAGGTTATGAAATAATATTAGTAAACTCTAACCCCGCAACAATAATGACTGATCCTAATTTATCAGATAAAACCTATATTGAACCGATTACAAAAGATTTTGTTGAACAAATAATAAAGTTAGAAAAACCAGATGCTTTATTACCTACTATGGGAGGTCAAACTGCTTTAAATGTTTCTATGGAACTTGCTAAATCAGGTATTTTAAAAAAAAATAAAGTTAAAATGATAGGAGCAAATCCAGAAGCTATTGAACTCGCAGAAGATAGGCAAAAATTTAAAAATGCAATGAGAGAAATTGGATTAAAATGTCCTGAAAGTTTTATTGTCGAAAAATTATCAAAAGCAATTGAGGTTAAAACAAAACTCGCATTACCTCTAGTTATTAGACCAAGTTTTACTTTGGGGGGTACTGGTGGAGGAGTTGCCTACTCTGACAAAGAATTTGTTGAATTATGCCAAAGAGGGTTAAAAGCTAGTCCAACAAATCAAATATTAATTGAAAAATCTGTCTCAGGCTGGAAAGAATTTGAAATGGAAGTTGTTAGAGATAATAAAGATAATTGTATAATAGTTTGTTCAATAGAAAACATCGATCCAATGGGTGTTCACACAGGCGATAGTATAACAATTGCTCCTTCTTTAACTCTAACAGACAAAGAATATCAAATTTTGAGAGATGCAAGTATTAAAGTATTAAAAAAAATTGGAGTTGATACTGGTGGATCAAATGTTCAATTTGCTATTAATCCAAAAAATGGTGAAATTAATGTTATAGAAATGAATCCGAGAGTTAGTAGATCCTCTGCACTAGCATCCAAAGCTACAGGTTTCCCTATAGCTAAAATTGCAGCCAAATTAGCTATTGGATATTCCTTAGATGAATTAAAAAATGATATTACCAAAACGACCCCAGCAAGCTTTGAGCCGACAATAGATTACATAGTTACTAAAATACCAAGATTTACATTCGAAAAATTTAGTGGTGCAGATTCAAATTTAACTACTTCTATGAAGTCTGTTGGCGAGACTATGAGCATAGGAAGATCATTTAACGAAAGTCTCCAGAAAGGATTCAGTTCACTTGAATATGGTTTGGATGGATTAGACATTCCACAAAATTTAAAATTGGATAAAAAAAATATTTTAATTGATTTAAAAAAACAATCTTCACAAAAACTTTTAACAATAGGTCAGGCTCTTAGATTAGGTATAGAAACAAAAGAAATTAATAATATTACAAAATACGACCACTGGTTTATAAATCAACTAAAATCAATTATTGAAATTGAAGAATTTATAAAAAAAAATGAAATTAATAAAGAGATATTGTTGATAGCAAAAAAAAATGGATTTACTGATAAAAAAATATCTAAATTAAAAAATTGTTCTGAAATAAAAATAAGAGAACTAAGATGCAGCAATAATATTAAACCAATATTTAGACTTGTAGATACATGTGCGGGAGAATTTTCATCACAGACCCCTTATCTTTATTCAAGTTATGATTGGAATTTTGAAAACAAAGCATTTTGTGAGTCGAATCCAACGAATAATAAAAAAATAATTATACTTGGGGGTGGTCCTAATAGAATCGGTCAAGGTATAGAATTTGACTATTGCTGTGTTCATGCTGTTTATGCATTGAAAGAAAAAGGATTTGAAACGATAATGATAAATTGCAATCCAGAAACAGTATCTACTGATTACGATACCGCCGATAGATTATATTTTGAACCACTTACAGCCGAAAGTGTTCTCGAAATTTATAAAAAAGAAGAAGAGAATGGAGAAGTGCTTGGAGTCTTTGTTCAATTTGGTGGTCAAACTCCATTAAAAATTGCAAATGAAATAGAAAAGGCTGGTGTAAAAATTTTGGGAACATCAACAGAAGCTATAGATTTAGCTGAAGATAGAGATAGATTTAGTGAAATTTTAAGAAGTTTAAATATTAAACAACCTAAAAATGGATTTGCTAAAAATATTGATGAGGCAATCCATATTGCTAAAGATATTGGATATCCAGTATTAATAAGACCTTCTTATGTTTTAGGTGGAAGAGCAATGGAAATTGCTTACAATGAAAACCATTTAAAGTCTTTCACTAAAAATGCATTAGATGTGTCATCTAATAACATTATTTTAGTTGATCAATATCTTGAAAATGCAACAGAAATAGATGTAGATTTAATTAGAGATAATAAAGGTAATATATTTGTTGCTGGTATAATGGAACATATAGAGGAAGCTGGGATACATTCAGGTGATAGTGCTTGTTCCTTACCACCATTTTCGATTAATTCACAAATGCAGAAAGAAATAATTAATTTGGTATCTAAAATTGCAAACAAAATTAAAGTTGTAGGTTTAATGAACACGCAATTAGCTATTAAATATAATAATATTTATGTTTTAGAGGTAAATCCTAGAGCTAGTAGAACAGTACCTTTTGTGGCTAAAGCAAGAGGGATTCCAGTAGCAAAAATAGCAGCAAAAGTAATGACAGGAGACTTGCTTGAAAAAATATTATCTCAAAGTAAGATTAAAGAATTAAACACATTTAATGTTAAAGAATCTGTATTCCCTTTTAATAAATTTGATGGTGTAGATTTAGTTTTAGGACCTGAAATGAAATCTACTGGAGAAGTTATGGGAATTGATAATACTTTTTTATCTGCATTTGCTAAAAGTCAAATCGCATGTGGCACTATTTTACCATCAAAAGGTAAGGTCTTTATATCAATTGATGATGACAACAAAAAATTTATTGTAAAAATAGTCAAAAAATTAATAAATTTAAGCTTTACATTGATTGCTACCAGGGGGACAGCCAGTTTTATAAAAAAACATAATATAAAAATAGAAACTATCAATAAGGTAAAAGAAGGCGATCCTCACATTGTTGATGCTATAAAAAATAATGAAATTGACTTAGTGATAAACACAACTAAAACTCAAGGCTCCATCAGAGATAGTTACAGTATTAGGAGAACTTCTCTTACAAATAATATTCCCTATTATACTACAATTGCTGGAGCAAAAGTAGCAGTTGATGCTATTGAACACTTGAAAAAAAACAAGCTAAAAGTTAAAAGTTTACAAGAATTATCTTAAATATATTGACTTAAAAAAAATTTATACCATCATATACAAATGAATAAAATCCCAATGACATCTATAGGATTTGAAAATCTGCAATCAGAACTTAAAAAACTGTTAAATGAGGATAGACCAAATATTATCTCAGCAATCGCTGAAGCCAGAAGTCATGGTGATTTATCAGAAAATGCAGAATATCAATATGCAAAAGAACAGCAAAGTTTAATTGAAGGAAAAATTGCAGATCTAGAAAGTGCTATAAGTCGAGTGGAAGTAATTGATGTTAATAGTATATCTGGTGATGAAATTAAATTTGGAGCTACAGTAGAAATTAAAGATGATGATAATGGGGACATATCAGTATATCAAATTGTTGGAGAATATGAATCTGATATTAAAAATAAAAAATTGTCTGTTAGTAGCCCTTTGGCAAGAGGATTAATTAATAAAACAGTTGAAGATGTAGTAGAAATCAACAGCCCTAAAGGCACAAAAACCTACACTATACTATCTGTAAAATACATTTGAATTTTGAAAATTTAAATATTTGGTCAGTTACTGATGGCTCTCAAGGAATGATCAGTCAAACTAATGGTTTAGCTAAACAATTCAGTACAAAAGTCACGCAAATAAAAACTGATCTTGTTTTTCCATGGAACAAATTACAACCAGGAATTTTACCAATATATAAATGGATTTTTAAAATAGAAATTCCAAATAATATTGTTCCTGATATGGTTATTTCTTGTGGTAGAAAGAGTATTTATTTATCTCTTTATTTAAAAAAAAAATATAAACAAATTATCAATATTCATATTCAAAACCCTAAAATTTCAAGCGAAAATTTTAATTTTGTAATTTCGCCTAATCATGACAATTTTTATGGAAAAAATATATTAAACTCAGTTGGAGCTTTGCATCATTTTACTCATATAAAAAATAATTCAAAAGAAAATTTATTAACTTGTATTATAGGAGGAGATAACCAACACTATTATTTTGATAAAAAAGAAATAATTGATTTATGTGAGAAGATATTGGAAATAAAAAAAAATAATAATGATCTGAAATTACTTTTTATTACATCAAGAAGAACTTCAAAAAAAATAAAAAAAATTTTATTAGAAAAAATGAATAGTATATCTACAATTTGGACTGGGGAAGGTACAAATCCTTATGAATATGCTCTAAAAAATTCTTCATTTTTTATAGTTACATCTGATTCAACTTCAATGATAAGTGAATCTGCTGTGACAAATAAACCAATATATATTTTTCATTTACCTTTTAAAAGAAAGAGCAAAAGAATAGAAAATTTCCATAAAGAGTTTAATTCACTAGGAATAACTAGAAATTTAGAAAACATTAAACTACTTCAAAAATGGACCTATGATTCATTGAATGAATCTAAAAGAATTGCTAGTATTATCAAAAAAAGAATTATAGAAGAAAACTTATGAATCTTGAAAAAATTACCCTCTCAAAATGTCCATTTAAACATTGGGAAATTTATGATTGTTTAGATCAAAAAGCATTAGATGAAATATCATTTTCCAATATCCCTGAAGGACAAAGAGCATATGATGGTACCAGAGCAGCAGATTATACGGGTGATGGAATTGATGGAAAATTAAGACTTTTTATTGATAATAACAACTCTGATGATTATCCAAATTTGACAAAGGTTATTAATGAACTTCAAAAAAGAGATATGTATCAAAAAATAGGTAATATAATTGATAAAGATTTAAGCAATTCTTTTTTAAGATTAGAAATAATTGGTGACAAAAAGGGATTCTGGTTAAAGCCTCATAAGGATATTCAAGAAAAATTGATGACAATGATGATTTGGGCAAATCCATATAATGAATCTTCCAGTTTAGGTACAGATTTATATGACAATGATTTTAAATTAGTAAAAACAGTTCAATATAAACATAATAATGGATATTTTTTTTCATCAGGTGAAGATACTTGGCATGGCCTTGAACTGAAAGAAATAAAAAAAGAAAGACGTTGTATACAAATTAATTATGTTAGCTTTAAAACAGATTGGCCAGTTGAAAATTAAATAATCAAAACAATATTTATTTTATGAGTAATTTAATCAACACAGATGTCTTAATAATTGGTTCAGGACCAGCAGGTTACTCTGCAGCAATTTATGCAGCAAGAGCTAATCTAAAGCCTCATTTAGTTTCTGGATTAGAACCAGGAGGTCAGTTAACAATTACAACTGACGTTGAAAATTATCCTGGATATGGGAATGTTATTCAAGGTCCTTGGTTAATGGAACAAATGAAAGAACAGGCATTAAAAGTTGGAACAAAATTTCATCATGATATTGTTAATAATGTTGATTTCTCACTCAATCTATTTAAAGCAGCAACTGACTCAGGATTAAGTTTTGAATCAAAAACAATTATTATTGCTACTGGTGCTCAAGCAAGATGGTTAAATATAGAATCAGAAAGTAAATACAAAGGTTTTGGTATATCAGCTTGTGCAACTTGTGATGGTTTCTTTTTTAAAAATCAAAACATAGTTGTGGTTGGTGGAGGTAATAGCGCTGTAGAAGAAGCTTTATATCTAACAAATTTTGCTTCTAAAGTAACATTAATTCATAGAAGAGACAAACTTAGAGCTGAAAAAATTTTACAAGACAGACTTTTTAAAAATCCAAAAATAAACATAATTTGGAATCACAAGGTTAAAGAGTTTATTGGTTCAGATGAACCATTATCTCTAAAGCAAGTACGTTTAGTAAATGTTGAAGATAATAGTGAAAAAATTTTAGAAGCTACGGGTGCATTTATAGCTATTGGTCATGATCCATCAACTTCTTTATTTAAAGGTAAAATTAATATGGACCAAGAAAATTATATTATAACTAAGCCTGATAGTACAGAAACAAACATAAAAGGTGTATTTGCAGCAGGAGATGTAAAAGATAAGATTTTTAGACAAGCTGTAACTGCTGCTGGTATGGGGTGTATGGCAGCTTTAGAGGCTGAAAAATTTATTGCTGAAAATTACTAACCTTGTCTGGCTTTCATTCTAGGATTTTTTTTATTAATAATATAAATCCTACCCTTTCTTCTAACTAATTTGCAATCTTTATCTCTTGTTTTTGCAGATTTAAGTGAGCATCGAACTTTCATAATAAGTAAACAGGTCAATAAATTCTTTAGTTAAAATTGTCAAACATATATTAAAAATAAGCTATAAAATTATATATTTTAGTGCAAATAAGTGCCTAATATGGAAAATTATTTTTTTACTTAGATGTAAAATAATTTATATAAATTTTATTTTTATTTCTATTAGTCTTAAAATAAAAATTTTTTTATCTAAATCTTTCCGAAGGTGTCATTATATTGATTATTAACCCTTATAAAAGTTGTGCATTTACTTAATTGCTTTAATGTTGGCGCTCCTACATAAGTACAACTACTCCTAATACCTCCCAATATATCCCTTATTGTTTTCTCAAGAGATGGTCTATAAGTTATTTTTACTTTTTTACCTTCAGAAGATCTATAATCTGCTAATCCGCCGTAATGTTTTGTATTAGCCTCTTCTGAACTAGATCCATAAAATTCAATATATTTGTTTCCATTCTCTTCTATAAGATTACCACCACCTTCCGAGTGTCCTGCTAACATGCCGCCAAGCATCACAAAATCAGCTCCAGCTCCAAAACCCTTTGCTACATCTCCAGCACATGTACAACCACCGTCAGCTATTATATGTGCACCTAAACCATGAGCAGCGTCAGCACACTCAATTACAGCGCTTAATTGAGGATAACCAACACCTGTTTGAATACGCGTTGTGCATACACTTCCTGGACCTATACCAACTTTAACTATATCAGCACCACTTAAAACTAATTCCTGTGTCATATCAGCTGTTACAACATTACCAGCTATTATTGTTTTTTTTGGGTATTTTTTTCTAACATTATAAACGAATTGACTAAAATTTTCAGAATAACCATTTGCCACATCTATACATATAAACTGAAAATTTGGGTATTTTACTATTAATTTTGTTAATCGATTAAAACTCTCTTTGCTTGTTCCACAACTTAAAGCAACCAAACTATGAATCATTTTATTTTTGTATATTTTGTTGATATCTTTAGATTCATGCTGTTTAGTTAGTGCGGTCATAAGTTTGAAAGATGCTAGTTTTTTTGCTACTTCAATTTCTCCAACACCATCCATATTAGCAGCAATTATAGGCACCCCATTCCATTTTAATTGTGAGTGTTTGAATTGATAATTTCTGCTCAAATCAACTTCTTTTCTACTTTTTAAAGCACTTCTCTTGGGCCTAAAAAGCACATCTGAATAATCTAATTTTAATTCTTCCTCAATACGCATAGAAAATAATCGATTTAAAGTAATAAATAATTTACAGATTAAAACAAATAATAAAATTAAAAATGGATATAAATATCTTAATAAACAATAATAAAGCCACTTTTGATAAATACTATCTTTCACTATTAAAAAATAAGTTAGGTGACTCGATTCTATCAAAAGCTATGATATATGGATCTATGAGTGGGGGGAAAAGAATAAGACCTTTTCTACTTTATCAAGCATCAAAAATTGCAAATATCTCAAAAAGTAATTATTTAATCTTAGCCTCTTGTGTAGAATCAATACATTCATATTCATTAATACATGATGACTTACCTAGCATGGATAATGATGATTATAGAAGGGGTAAGCTGAGTACACACAAAAAATTTAATGAAGCAACTGCTATATTAGCAGGTGATGCGCTTCATGATCTTGCGTTTGAGTTAATATCAGAAAAACTTACAAATGTTGATAATAAAAAAATTGTTGAATTAATTAATTTCATGTCAAAGTCTATTGGTTTTGATGGTTTAGCAGGTGGTCAATCTTTGGATCTATTATATGAAAGAAAAAAAATTAAACAAAAAAAAATATTAGAAATGTATAATAAAAAAACAGCTAAATTATTTGAATTTGCTTTTAGTTCACCTTTTTTAATTTCAAAAAATTCTAAGGAACTTATTAACTTTAGTAAAAATTATGGATCACTATATGGATTATTATTTCAAATTATAGATGATTATATTGATGAAAAAAAATCTTTTAAACAAATTGGCAAAACACCTGGTAAAGATAAAAAACAACAAAAAAGTATCTTAATGAATTACATTGGTAAAAAAAATATTTATGAATTTTGTAACTATAAAATAAATAAATTTAAAAAAAAATATTCAAAACAAATAAAGTTATACCCTGAATTAGAAGAAATTCTGTTTCATTGTGTAAAAAAACTTAATTAAGTAATTATTTTTTTAGCTATAAAAATACCTAATGATGAAGAAAAAGCCGTTAGGAAACCACCCCAGAACATATCTACAAATACAACATATGGTGACCAGCCTTTTAAGACTGCCATATTTGTTAAATTATAAGTTCCATATGCAACAAAGCCAAAAATAAAACCGATATATATTGACCTGGTTATTGAGTTTAAATCTAAAGATGGTTGAATAACTACTATAGTCATGCCAAACATGTAAATAAGATAAAATAAAAAAGCAGCCCACATAATAGGCTGATCGAGAAGTAAATTACCTATATGAGGTCGATAAAAAGATTTAGTAGCAAAACTAAGCCAAATAACATCTATTATTAAGAATATTAATGAGGCTAATAAGGCTGATATTATCAATACTTTCATAAACTTAATATATATTAATTTAGAAAAAAAAAACAATAAATTTTAAAAATCTAAAGACAATTTTGTAAGCAATATATTTTTAAAAAATAAAAAACATTTAGCCATATTAAATTATTGGTGGGTGCGACAGGGATTGAACCTGTGACCCCTTGCATGTCGAGCAAGTGCTCTACCACTGAGCTAAGCACCCATTTTATTGAGTAATTTCTATATCAAACCTTATTAAAAATAAAATTATTATTCTAAAATTTAAATAAATCTATAAAAAACTTAATTATGAATTCAAATATAAGAACTATAAAAAAAGGTGATGTAAAACAAACCCTTTACATATATAATTATTATATTGAAAATTCCTTTTCTAATTTTGAAGAATCAAAAATATCCATATATAAATTTAATTTATTAATAAAAAAAACACTTACAAATAAGTTACCTTTTTTAGTTATTGCTATTAATAAAAAAATATTGGGCTTGGCTTATTTAAGTAATTATAGAAATAAAAGTGGTTATAAATTTGCATTTGAAAACTCAATATATATACATCCTGAATTTCAAGGTAAGGGTTTAGGAGCAAAATTGCTAAAAAAATTAATTCAGATCTCAAAAACAAATAAAAAAATTAAAAATATTATTGCAATAATTGGAGATAGTGAAAATATAGCCTCTATAAAACTGCATAAAAAAACTGGATTTAATCATATTGGAGTAATAAAAAAAGTAGGCTTCAAAAAAAATAAGTGGATAGATTCAATTATAATGCAAAAAAAAATATGAAAAAAATTAA
>CETH01184191.1_pt1 | contig 17801 bp, 19 predicted proteins | sample 361461 | NCBI WGS metagenome assembly CETH01 (sample SAMEA2622695, study PRJEB7988) | marine metagenome | isolation source: saline water (ENVO:00002010), including
TTAGGAATATAAATAATTATGTTAACAGAATCTGGTCGCATAGATACTAATTTTATTGCAAAAGACTTTCACCTTTTAGGTGTTAATAATAGTTATTATAGCTTAGAGAAAGTTAAAGGTGATAAAGGTACTTTAATTTGTTTTATTTGCAATCATTGCCCCTATGTTAAAGAAATTATTTCTGATTTGGTTAAAGATACAAATGAATTAAAGGAGTATGGAATTTCATCTGTCGCAATTATGCCGAACGATGTAAATGTATACGAAGAAGATAGTTTTGAAAAAATGGTTTTGTTTGCAAAAAATAATAAATTTAATATTCCTTACTTATATGATGAAAATCAAATTGTTGCAAAATCATATAATGCATTATGCACACCAGATTTTTTTGGCTTTGATGAAAATTTATCTTTAAAATATAGAGGAAGAGTAAAAAACCCAAATAACAGCGATATCAGAGAATTATTTTCTTCAATGATTGCAATTTCTAAAAATGAAGATGTGCCCTTTAATAACCCAAGTATAGGGTGTTCTATTAAGTGGAAATAATATGTCTTCTGAACATACTAACATTATAATACCTAAGTATAATCTAAATTATACAATATCAAGAGATAAAAATATTATAGAAGCTTCATTAGAAAAAAATATTAAATTAGCTTACAGTTGCAAATCAGGAATATGTGGAACTTGTAAAGCAAAAGTACTTAATGGAGAATTTAAAAGAAATAATAAAATTAATCATATTCTTACTGAAGATGAAAAAGAAAATAATATTGTTCTACTTTGTCAAGCAGCCGCAAAATCTGATGTAATAAAAATAGAACCTCTAGCACCTATACCTAGAAGAGTAGAATTATCAAAAGCAAGAGAGATAATTTCAGAAATACTTTCTATAAAAAATATTAATAAAAACATAATAGAATTATGTATTTCAGTCCCTAAAAGGTTTATTTATAATTATAAAAAATCAAACTATATAGAAATAGTAATTCCGAGTATAAAAAATAATAAAAAATATTACATTTTAGATTCTATAAATCAAAATGAAAAAAATAATGGGACAATAAATCTATTAATAAATAAAAATGCGAATAGAAACATAAATAAATTTTTTAATCATTCCTTGATACACGGAGAAACCCTAACTATAAAAGGACCATATGAAACAGATTTAATTTATATATCAAATGATAAGCCACTACTATTCTTATCTGAGAATGATCATATTATTTCAACATTAAATGAAATCAAAAATATTATTTATAGTAAAGATAATATTTCTATAATGCTTATTAGTAGCTTTGAAAGTATAGAGGATATTATATTATTAGAAGAAATGCATAAGCTTCAATTTTCTTACAAAAATTTTTCTTATAAAATTTCCATTATAGATAGTAAAGGTACAAATAAGTTAAGTAGATTTCAGGTAGGGAAAACAGTTAACTTAATTAATAAAGTATTTCCAGATTTAAGTAACCATTTAATATTTATAAATGGCAAATTAGATTTTATAAATGAAAATTATGAGAAAGTTGTAAATTTAGGAGCAAAACAAGAAAACATTCATAATAAAAATTAAAAATTATTTGTTATTATCGTCATCATTTATTTCAATAAATTCTGCTTCGGTATATTCTTCATTATTATCATTTAAATTATTGTTTTTATTAATTTTATTTTTAAAAAATTTATAAATATAAAATAAAGTAATAAAACCTAGAACAAATAAACCTACAAAAAATCCTAAAAATAATATAAGTGATATAATAAAAATTCCAATTATAAAACCAAGACAACCAATATTTTTACTTATGGGAAGCGAGTAAAAATTATTTTTATTATTGAAAGACATTTAATACATATTAGCTTAATTTCGAATAAGCCCCTAAATAATAATCTGAATTACCTAAGAAAGTATCTAACATAGTAATTCTTTTAAAATATTGTCCTATATCCATTTCTTCTGTGACTCCCATACCTCCATGAAGCTGAATAGCTTCTTGGCCAAGTTTTCTACCTCCAATACCAATATGAATTTTTGAAGCATATGTAGACTTTATACCTTCTGGACTATCTGCTTTTAAAGCAGCCATTGATGCTAATGAATTCATTTCATCGCTTAATATTAACATCTCAACAGTTCTATGTTGTATAGCCTGAAATTTTCCTATTGGTACACCAAATTGTTTCCTGGTTTTTATATATTCTAAAGTCATTTCGTACATTTTAGACATTATACCAGAGGCCTCAGCAGCTACTGCTACTAATGTTTTACTTATTGATTTATTAATTATATCAATAGCTTCATTTTCAACACTAATTAATTGTTCTGGTGATAATTGAATACTATTAAGTTTCACTTCTGCAGCCTTAAAACCATCCACTGTAGCATAATCCTGAACTTCTAGCCCTGAAGTATCTTTTGCAACTATAAAAAGTGAAATTCCATCTTCTTCAAATCTATTACCTCTAGTTCGAGCAGAAACTATAATAAAGTCAGATTGCCCTGCTCCAAAAACAACCGATTTATGACCATTTAATACCCATTTATTATTATCTAATTTCGCTGTCGTAGTTACATCATTTAAGTTAAATCTAGAAGTAGGTTCTGCATAAGCAAAAGATACCTTATTATTTCCTAGTATAATATTATTAATAATTGAATTCCTAATTTTACTTTCTGGACAAAGAGTTAATAAAGAACCAGATAGAACTACTGTAGATAAATACGGCTCGATTACTAAACCTTTACCAAAAGACTCCATTAAAATGTTAAGGTCCATAGAATCTCCTCCAAAGCCTCCGTCCTTTTCTAGAAAAGGTAAACCTAACCAACCTAATTCTGCAAATTGCTTCCAAATATTTTCATCAGAGCCCAAATTACTTTTTATGGTTTTTCTTCTGCTCTCACTATCATAACTTTCAATTATAAATTTTTCTACAGATGCCTTTATTAATTCTTGATCTTCATTTAGTGATAAATCCAATTATTTTACTCCTTATAATTCTAATACCATTTTAGCTAATATATTTTTTTGAATTTCATTTGAACCACCATAAATAGTAGTTTTTCTTGTATTAAAATACTTAGGGGCAGCTGCTGAAGACCAATCAGGGCCAATTAAAGGCTCATTATTACCAATATCCATTATATTAGGTTGATAAGGATTTGCATAATAACCACTAGCTTCTAAGACTAGTTCTGTTATTTCTTGTTGAATTTCAGAGCCTCTAATCTTTAACATACTTGCCTCTGGGCCAGGAGGAATTCCCTTAACATCATCTGAAATGCTTTTTAATTCTGCATACTCTAGTGCTTGAAGCCTTACGTCACATTTTGTTACTTTATCCATAAACCTTGAGTCTTCATTTAAAGTTGAATTACCATTAATATTAAGTTTTGCTATTTCTCTAACTTTAGATAATGCTTTTTTTGATCTAGATACTGCAGCAATAGAAGTTCTTTCATGACCAAGTAAGTATTTAGCAACTGTCCACCCTTTATTTTCTTCAAAAATCAAATTTTCATCTGGAACTGTTACATTCTCAAGATAAACCATATTTACTTCATGTCCTCCATCAAGAGTTATAATAGGCTTTACAGAAACGCCAGGAGCGTTCATGTCTAAAAGCATAAATGATATACCTTCTTGTGGTTTACAATCTGAATTTGTTCTAACCAGAATAAACATCATATCTGCATGTTGTGCTAATGTAGTCCATGTTTTTGTTCCATTAATAATATAACCACCCTCAACCTTTTCTGCTTTTGTATTTAAAGAAGCTAAATCAGAACCAGATCCTGGCTCGGAGTAACCTTGACACCACCAATCATCACTAGATAAAATTCTTGGCAAGTATTTTGATTTTTGATCCTCAGTTCCAAACTTAATTATTACAGGAGCAACCATTGTTACTCCAAATGGTAACGCAGACGGTGCTGCTGCTGCACCGCACTCTTCATCAAATATATATCTTTGTGTAATACTCCATCCCGTTCCACCATATTGCTTTGGCCAATTAGGTGCCATCCAACCTTTTTCATATAATTTTTTTTGCCAATTTACCAGATCATCCTTGCTTAAATGGTGTCCATTATTTATTTTTTTTTGTGTACTTTTATCCAAGTTTTTATCAATAAATTTTTTTACTTCATCTTTAAATTTTAAATCTTCTTCACTAAATGTTAAGTTCATAAAATACTCCAGTTTTACACATTAAAAAAATAATAAGAAATATTAACAATTTTTAATATTTTAGCAATCATACTGCAACCTTAAATTGTATAGATTATATCATTATATATAAAGCTCTCAAATAATGTATCCAATAATTAGCCCAGTTTACCTCCTGTTGCTGGGTTAATTATAAAATGTTAGATTAAAATAAATTAATTTTGTTAAGAAATTTATTATGAAAATATTACTTGTAGAAGATGACCTATCAACTCTAAATTTCATTAAGAAAGGCCTTAAAGAGTCTGGTCATATAGTTGATGCCTTTTCTAATGGAAATGATGGACTTGATGCAGCTTATTTAAATGATCACGATGTGATAATATTAGATAGAATGTTACCTGAAATAGATGGTTTAACAATTGTAACTAAAATTAGAAATAATAAAATTACAACACCTGTACTCTTTCTATCTGCGTTAGGAGAAGTAAATGATAAAGTGAAAGGACTTAAAGCTGGAGGTGATGACTATTTAACTAAGCCTTTTTCATTTTCAGAACTAATAGCTAGAATCGAAGCCTTAAATAGAAGACAAAACCCAAAAAGTGATATAGATGTGTTAAAAATTCATGATTTACTTTTAAATAAAAAAAGTAGAAAAGTAACTAGAAACTCAATATTAATTAATTTACAACCACAAGAATATAAACTTTTAGAAGTCTTAATGGAAAACTCTAATGAAGTTATAACACGAACTATGTTATTAGAAAAGGTATGGGATTTGCACTTTGACCCACAAACTAACATAATAGACGTCCATATCAGTAGACTTAGAAAAAAAATTGATAAAGGTCACAATATACAATTACTTCATACAATTAGAGGTGCTGGATATAGCATCCAATATAATTCAGTTTAATAATGTTTTTAAATTACTTTAGAGCTTTAACTGCAAAAACAGTATTAATATTTTCACTATTTTTTATATTTATTATAATAGTTTTATCTTTGTCAGTATATGAATTCACATATAAAGTTATGAAGAAAGAAAATAATAGAGTAATAAATATTGAATACGAGTATCTTGTAAAAACTTATTTAAAATATGGTCCACAACAATTATATTTAACTATTAATCAAAGATCAAAAAATCAAAATACAGCTATATATATTGCTACTGATGTCGATAAAAATAAAATTGCCGGCAATCTAAATTCATGGCCTGAAGAAAAAATTGATGAAGATGGTTTTATTAATTTTGCAATAAGCCGTTCTCTCGGCTCTGAAATTATCACACACAATTGTAGAGCAAAAATTATTGAATTTAAAAATGGATTAAAACTATTGGTAGGTAGAGATGTACAACCTGAAATATTAATATCTAATGCTCTTACTAACCTTATTATATTTACAATAATTTTTATTATTCTTTCAGGCATAGTAGGCAGTATATTTCTTGGAAGATATTCTTTAACAAAAGTTAATATTTTAAATAATGCGATTCAAAATATTACAGATAATGATTTGAATGGACGTATTGATAATAAAATTATTAATAATGAATACATACAGATAGCGACAAATGTTAATAGAATGTTAGAAAGAATTGATGAGTTAGTAGATAACTCAAAAAATATATCTGGTAATATTGCTCATGACTTAAAAAAACCTTTAACAAAGCTAAAATCTAATTTAGAATTGGTGGCTTTAAAAGTTACAAATAAAAGTAGTACAAAATATATAAATCAAGCTGTAATTGAAGCTGATAATTTAATTAAAATATTTAACGCCTTACTTGATATAGCAAGCTTTGAAAGCGAGAAAAAACAAGATTTTAAAATTGTAGATTTAACACTTTTAATTAATTCTATTATCGAAATATATAAGCCTGTTTTTGAAGAGAATAATATTATATTTAGTAGTAATCTAGAGAAAGACCTTAAAGTATTTGGTAATAAAATATTATTAACTCAAAGTTTCACAAACATATTAGATAATGCAATTAAATATACAAAAAATGATATAAATAGAAAAATAAAAATTAATTTATTCAATACAGATAATATAGTTAATGTTGAATTTAAAGATAATGGAGAAGGAATCGAAGAAAAAGATTTTAATAGGGTTTTTGATAGATTTGTCAGACTAGAAAAACACAGACAAACTGAAGGAAATGGGTTAGGATTAAGTATGGTTAAGGCTATATTAAAACTTCACGAGGCACAAATCTCCCTTAATAATAATAATCCTGGCCTTATTGTTAATATTAAGTTTTTAAACATTAACCAATAACATGTCCTCCATCTACTCTTATTACACTTCCAGTCATGAATGACCCTAATTCTGTACATAATAAAAGTAACGCTCCATCAAGCTCTTCAGGTACACCTAATCTTTTTTGAGGAATAGTTTTTATCATTTCTTTACCTTCGTCAGTTTCAAAAAAATTTCTATTTAAATCTGTTAGAATATAACCAGGTGCAATAGCATTAACCTGAATGTTATATTTAGCATATTCAAATGCTAGCGTTCTAGTTAAATGACTTACGGCTGCTTTTGATGCACAATAAGAAGATAAATAATTTCCTAAAACTATTTCAGCTGCTATTGATGATATATTTATAATTTTACCCGGTTTTTTGTGAGTTATTAATCTATTAGCAAAGACTTTTGAGCATGCAAAAACACCTCTGAGATTTGTATTAATTACACTATCCCAATCTTGAATAGATGTTTTAAGAGATGATTTAGATAATGCAATACCTGCATTATTTATAAGTATTGAAATTTCACCATATTTATTTTCTGATTTTTCAAAAGCGTTATTAATAGACTCTTCAGAATTCACATCTATATCAACTGAATAACATTCTCCATTAGATTTTTTTATAATATTCTCAGTTTCTAATAGTTTATCTTTATTTCTGGCAGCCAATACTACATTTGCTCCCATATTACTCAATAAAGTACTAAATCTCCTACCTAATCCTCTTGAAGCTCCTGTAACTAATGCCGTTTTATTTTTAAGATTTAGTTTTTCCAAAAATTGAGAATTAGTCATTTTTTTATCCTTTATTTTTTTTTAAATTGATATAATAATTCTTATCATAAGAATTAAATATTTTTAAGGTAAAATAATGATAAAAATAGATATAGTATCTGACACAGTTTGCCCTTGGTGCTATATTGGTAAAAAAAGACTTGATAAAGCAATAGAGGATTATAGTGACCAACACTTTGATATAAATTGGCACGCTTTTCAGCTAAATCCAACAATGCCAAAAGAAGGTATTAATAGGCAACTGTATTTATCTTCAAAATTTGGAGGCAAAGAAAGGGCAGATAGCGTTTATAATCAAATAAAGATGGCCGGTTTATCTTCTAATATTACTTTTAATTTTGAAAAAATACATATGATGCCTAATTCATTTTATTCGCATATGTTAATTGAATTAAGTAAAGAGTCAGGCTTACAAAATAAAATATCTGCCGATTTATTCGAAGCTTTTTTTATATATGGAAAAAATATAGGCAAATTTCATGAATTAAATGATATAGCTCAAATTAATAATATTAAAGGTTTTTCTGAAGAATTTCTTATAAATCGAAAGGATATAAAAGAAAAGGTTCAAAACTCCGATGAAATTTCTAGATCAAAAGGTATTAGCGGTGTTCCATTTTTCATCATAAATGACAATTATGCTATTTCAGGAGCTCAGGAAAGCGAAGTATTTAAAAAAATATTTGAAACTTGCTTATTAGAAAGTCCTAGTTAAATATTAGATAAAGATCTAATTTCATTCGTTAATGCATCAATAACATCTAGTCTTTCATCTATGTTATTCCATTTATAATGCAGAATTAATTTTTGATCATTTCTAATTTTTAGTTGATAAATTGACTTTTCTAACCAGTTCATAAAGCTACTAGGATCAATATATCCATTGTTTATAAATTCTAAAGTGGCTCCATTAATTCCGCTATCAATCCTTAAAATTCCTGATTCTTCGCAATTTAATTTAATTTTCATTACCTTTATTAAATAATTTAATTCTTTGGGTATATTGCCAAACCTATCTATTAATTCAATACTAAAATTTTCAAATTCTTTAATATTATTTATATTTCCTAACCTTCTATAAGTTTGAAGTCTTATGCTTAAATCTAATATATAATCTTCTGGAATTAATGCTGGTGCCTGAAGATTAATCTGTGGAGAAAAATCTTTTTTAACTTTTACTTTTCCTTTAAGATCTAATACAGCTTCATTTAGTAATTGCTGATATAAACTTACTCCTACCTCTTTAATTTGTCCTGATTGTTCATCGCCTAATAAGTTACCAGCACCCCTAATATCTAAATCATGTGCTGCTAGACTAAAACCTGCACCAAGACCTTCCAAAGATTGAATTGCATATAATCTTTTTTCAGCATTCAAAGATATATCTCTATTATCACTTAGTAAATAATAAGCATAAGCTCTTCTGTCTGACCTACCTACCCTACCTTTTAGTTGATACAATTGACCTAAGCCAAACATATCAGCATTATGTATAAAAATAGTATTTGCATTAGGTATATCTAATCCATTCTCAATAATAGAAGTGGCTATCAAAATATTGATCTTACCTTCATAAAAATTCATCATAGTATTTTCAATTTCATTTGGAGTCATTCTTCCATGAATAGAAGAAATTGTTGCATTATCAATTAATGACGATATTTTATCCTCAAGATCTTTTATATCTTTTATACGTGGAACAATAAAATATACCTGCCCCCCTCTATGTAATTCTCTTTGAATACCCTCTTTAATATTAAAATCATTGAATGGAGTTACAAAAGATCTAATAGGTAACCTTTCTAGAGGTGCTGATGCAATTATAGATAAATCTCTAATACCTGATAAAGCCATATGTAAAGTTCTAGGAATAGGCGTCGCTGTTAAAGTTAAAATATGAGAATTTACAGTTAAATTTTTTAATCTTTCTTTTTGGGAGACACCAAATCTTTGTTCTTCATCGACGACTACTAAACATAAATTATTAAATAATATTTTATTAGATAGTAAGCTATGAGTTCCTATAACAATATCTATAGAGCCTTCTTTTAACTTATAGGTAATATCATTCTTTTCTTTAGAATTAGTTAGTCTAGACAAATGTGCAATTGAAATATTCTCATCTTTAAATCTATTAGAAAAAGTTTCATAATGTTGACGAGCAAGAATTGTAGTTGGAGCTATAACTAAAACTTGAGTTTTTGATTTTACTGCTACAAATGCTGCTCTCATGGCAACTTCAGTTTTTCCAAAACCAACATCACCACAAATAAGTCTATCCATTGGTTTATCAGAATTAATATCTTTTAAAACATCTTTTATAGCATCAAGTTGATCATCCGTTTCATAATATTCAAACTTAGAGATAAAATCATTAAAATCATTATTATCACAAGTTAACTTAACTGCATTTCCAAGTTTTCTTTCCGAAGCAATTCGAACCAAGTTTTCAGCAACATCTTTTATTTTTTCTTTAGCTCTTCTTTTTTTATTGCTCCAAGATTTACTTCCTAGTTTATCTAATAATGGCTGTGAATCTTTACTAGAAAATTTACTCAATAAATTAATATTTTGTACTGGTATTAATAACTTATCCTTAGACAAATATTCTAGTTCAATACAGTCATGCTTTACTTTATTAATTTCTACAACTTTAAGACCATTATACCTACCAACACCATATTCTAAATGTACTAAATAATCTCCAATATTAAAAGATTCTGCTTCTTGGAGGGCAGTTTCTAACTTTTTAGATTTATTTACTTTTGAATATCGCTTTCCAAAAATATCTGTCTCAGAAATGATTATATTATTTCCGATTTCAAAACCTTTTTCAAAATTAGCAATTAAAAGAGATATAATATTATTTGAACTAAAATTTTTAATAACCCAAGAATTTCCAAAATCTATATTAGAGATAGAATATTTATTTAACTGCTCAGAAAAAACTTTTCTACTTCCGGCCGATTTACATGCGATTATAACTTTATAGCCATTTTCTATTTGAGACTTAATATAAGAAATTAAATCTTCAAATAAATCCATAGATTTAATCTTTTTATTTAACCAAAAATTAGGTATACTTTTTCCTTTGAGGTTATTTCCGGTTTCAGTGTTATTAAATGGAGATAATTTAATTGATGAAATATTAGAAATTGATTTTTCAAGTTCTTTTCTGCTTAAGTATAATTCCTCTAAAGCTAGAGGTTTATAGCAGTTTAATAAATTTTTGCATTTTATAGATTCTTTATATGTAATATTTCTTGTGTTATAATAGTCATTTATATCGTCAAAACGCATATTACAATAATTATCAAATGAAGAATCAAAAATATAACTATAATTATTTTCTAGAATATCAAATATAGATTCTAACTTAGGATAAAATAGACTTGCCCAATGTTCTAACCCAGGGTAACGATCTCCATTAGATATTGCCTGAAATAAATCATCTTGAGAAGAATTACTCCCAAATACCTTTCTATAATTATTTTTAAAAGCATTGATATTATATTCATTTAGTAGAACTTCGGATGTAGGTAAAATTAGAACTTCATTAATTGATTCTTTTGTTAATTGAGTTAAAGGATCAAAAAACTTTAATTGATCTACTTCATCTCCAAAAAAGTCTATTCTTATAGGTTCAGTATAATTAGGAGTATAAATATCTATAATACCTCCTCTTACTGCTATTTCACCAATATCCATAACATTTCCAGACCTTCTGTAACCTGCAGCTATACAATTCTGGACAAATAAAGATAAATTTATTTCATTACCTACAGTTAAAGTATGAACACTTGAAGGATAGTGTTTTAACGGTATATTTTTTTGTAATAATGCATTTACCGTTAATAAAATTAACCTTACTGGTTTTTTCTTATTTAATATCTTTAAGAAAGAATTAATTCTCTCACCAGATACTCTGGTACTAGGAGAAACGCTATCATAAGGTAAACAATCCCAAGCGGGAAGAATTGCATAGTTTATATTAGGATATATCTCTTTAATTAATTGTGAAGTCTTATAAAGTTTATCTTCATTTTTTAAAACATATGCAAGTGATACATTTTCGTTTTTAATAATAGTATCACCAATAGAAAAAACATCTAAACCTTCAATTATACCTCCAACATTTATAGTATGTTTATCTTTAAAAAATGATTTAAGAATTGTTCAAACCATTCTCATTAGAATAAATTTTTAATTTATTGTTTAAACTGGCTGAAATTGAATTAGGCCAATTTATTTTATTTAGAAAACAATTATATAAATCGTTATCAGATAGAGGTATAATAAATTTCTCAATTTCATCTATTTCTTTATCAGAGAATTCTTTATGAAACATATCATAGAAACCTCCCATTAAAATATCCATTTCTCTCATGCCACGATGCCAAGATCTAAATTTTAATTGTTTAAGTTTTTTATTCACTTTTCTAATACCTTTAATAATTATATATTTCATATATCAATATATAAAAAATATATATTGATTATAATCTATGTAGGAGCAAAATACATAATGTCTCTAAAATTACTAGATGATTTATACAATAAAATAGATAAATTTAGAGGTTTTGGACCAAAAAATTTAATTTTGTTTGAAAAACTATGTGGTGATAGATTACTAGATATAATATTTCATCTCCCTTCTTCATTAATAAAAAGGCTAAAAATAAAAGATTTAAAAAATGAATACTTATTCAAAAGGGTAATTGTAAACGGTAAAATTAATAAAACGTGGTTTAGTAATAAGGCACCAAAAATATCTATTGTTTCAATTGAAGTTAATAATCAAAAACTAGAAATTATATATTTTAATGTTAATAAAAATTGGTTCTCAAATAATTTTATAATTAATAATAATATTATTATAAGTGGTGAATTAACAAAAAAAGGAAACAAATATCAAATTATACACCCAGATATAATTCAAAAGAAAGACTCAGAAGAAATTATACCTATCTATGAAACCACTTATCCATTAACTGCCGGCCTTTCTCACAAAAAAATTAAAACTGCAATTAAATATTCTATAGAATCCGTCCCAGAATTTAGCGAATGGATAAACAAAGATTTATTAAAAAGTTACAATTGGTATAGTTTTAATCAATCTTTATACAAATTACACTTCCCAAAAAACAAAGAAGAAATTGATAATAATAATTTATATAGAGAAAGACTTGCATATGACGAAGCTTTATCTAGACAATTAGCTTTAAATTTAATTAGAAAACATAAGCAAAAAATAGAGCAAAGTATTCTTACTAACAATGATACTTTAAAAAATATATTATTAAATAAGTTACCTTTTGAGCTTACTGAAGATCAAAAAGCTGTTTTAAAATCTATTTATAAAGACATAAATTCTAGCAAGAGAATGTATAGACTGCTTCAAGGTGATGTTGGAAGTGGTAAGACTGTAGTTGCTTTTTTATCTTTAATTCATGTAATAGAAAATGGTTTTCAAGGAGCTTTAATGGCGCCAACAGAAATTCTAGCATATCAACATTATGTTTTTTTTAAAAAATACGAAAATATATTAGGTATTAAGATAGCTTTATTAACAAGCAAGCTACAAAAAAATATTAAATCTAATAATATTATTGATATTAGCAAAGGAAAAATAAATTTAGTAATTGGAACACACGCAATAATTCAATCAAATATTAAATTTAAAAATTTAAGGTTAGCAATTATAGATGAACAACACCGCTTTGGTGTATATCAAAGACTTGAATTATCTAAAAAATCTCCAAATACTGATTTTATGGTAATGACTGCAACTCCAATACCTAGAACATTAGTTTTAACTGATTATGGAGATATGGATATTTCAATTATTCATACCAAACCGAAAAATAGACCTAAAATAAATACTATAAGTGTCAGTATTCCTAGAATGCGTGAAGTAATAAAGGCTATATCTAGGGCAGTAGAAAATAATGAACAAATATTTTGGGTATGCCCTTTAGTAAATGACTCAGAAAAATTAGACTTAGCAGCTGCAGAAACAAGACAAACCTATTTAAATAAATTTTTTCCTGATAATGTGGCTCTCGTGCATGGAAAAATGGATAGCAAACAAAAAGAAGAAGCATTATTAAAATTTTCTAAAAATAAAAAAAATATATTAGTTTCAACTACCGTAATAGAAGTAGGAATTGATATTCCTAATGCTACAATAATGATAATAGAGCACGCCGAAAGATTTGGATTAGCACAACTACATCAACTAAGAGGTAGAATAGGAAGAGGAAATAAAAAATCTGTTTGTATATTATTATATGATCAAAAAATAGGAGATATAGCAAGAGAACGTCTAAAAGTAATGAGAGAAACAAATAACGGTTTCCTTATTTCTGAAAAAGATTTGAAACTTAGAGGTGCGGGAGAAATACTTGGTACAAAGCAATCGGGAGGTCAAATGTTTAAAGTTTTAGACATTAGCAAACATGAAAATTTAATTACAATAGCAAATCAAAACTCCAAGCTTATAATAAATAAAAACCCTAATCTATTAGGAAGCGAGGGAAAAAAAATTAAAAATTTATTAAATTTATTTGGCCAAGATAAAGCAATAAAGCTAATTAAATCAGGATAAATTATATATTATTTAATCTTTTTTATATATTTTTTTTTAAATTTAGGGGTAACTATTCCTCCAGAGATAACCATCTTAATACCCTCTTCTACATTCATATTAAGAATTTTTAAATCCTTCCTAGGAACAAATAGTAAAAAACCTGATGTAGGATTTGGTGTAGTAGGTAAAAAAACGTTTACAAATTCATCTTTAGAAATTTGTTGAACTTCACCCTTTGTATCTCCAGTAATGAAGCCAATAGCCCAAATTCCCTTTCTAGGATATTCAATTAAAACCACGTCTCTAAAAGACTTGGAGGATGTTTTCAATACACTTTCAAAAATTTGCTTAAGAGCACCATAAACTGATCTAATTATAGGTAAACGTGCTATAATTCTCTCGCCTAATTTAATTATATATCTGCCAATTATACCTGCAGTAAGGAAGCCTATAAAAGTTAACATAATGAATACTATTAAAAGCCCTATTCCAGGGATTTCAAAAGGAAGAATATTATCATAATGGTATTTAACAGGAATTATATTTCTAACCTTTGAGTCAATAAAACCGATAAAAAGAAATGAGACATAGAAAGTAAGTCCCACTGGAGCAGTTACTATAATTCCTGTTAGAAAATAGCTTCTAATTTTAGTAAATATACTTTTATTATCTTTCATTTTCTCACTGCTAATATCTTCATTTACTTAAAAATTTACTAATTGCTTCAAAAGTTTCAATAGGCTTTTCTTCTGGTAGAAAATGTCCGCAATTTATACTTTCTCCTTCAACATTTGTTGCCCACTTTTTCCATACTTTAATTGGATCATATAACTCCTCAACAGTAGCTTTTTCTCCCCATAAAACTTGAAGAGGACATATTATTTTTTTTTCAAAATCTTCCTTATGATGTAGTAAATCAATTGTAGCTCCTGCTCTATAATCTTCACATGAAGCATGAATAGTCTCAGAATTAAAACACCTTAAATATTCTTTTATTACATCTTCTGATAAATAATCATTATTTGTACCCCACATCTTGAGTTTTGAACGTAAATAATATTCCGAATCCTTACCTATCATAGTTTCTGGATGAGGAAATGACTGTATCAAAAAAAACCAATGATAATAACGTCTTGCTAATAAAGCATTTGTATTTTCAAACACATGAGAAGTAGGTACAATATCTAATAAAGATAGTTTTTTTATTTTATCTTGATAATCTATCGCCATTCTGTGTGCAACTCTAGCACCTCTATCATGTCCTACTAGATAATATTTATTGTAACCCAATTTATGCATTAACTCATTTTGATCAAAGGCCATATTTTTTTTTGAATATGTAAGATGCTTCTTATCAGATTTGGGTTTATCACTATCACCATAACCTCTTAAATCAGAACATATAACAGTATAATTTTTGGCAAATAAATGCGCCATTTTTCTCCATAAAATATGAGTTTGCGGGTAACCATGAAGAAATAATATAGGTTCTCCACTACCTCCAATTTTATAATTTATATTTATACCATTTACTAATGATCTATTTTCTTCAAAGTCTTCAAACATAGGAACACCAAAAAAATATTAAAAGTAATTAATTATATACTAATTATATGATATAGATATAGTTTATAAAAAGAAAATTATTCATATGCTTAAATATTTATCATATATTTATATAATTATTATGGTATTAACTACCTCTAGCTATACTTATGCTTATAATGAAAATGATTTAAATAAATTACTTCAAAATAACGAATGTATTAATTGTGATTTATCTGAAGCGGATTTAAAGAAACTAAATTTAGTTGGAGCTAATCTTGAAGGTTCTAATCTAGATAAGGCCAACCTATGGAGAGCAAATCTAGAAGGAGCTAATCTGACTAATTGCTCCTTTGAAGGAGCTAACCTTAGAAGAGTTAATTTACAAAATACAAATTTAGATAATAGTTCATTTAGATGGGCCATAATTAGACATGCTTTAATGGACGGTGCTACTGCCAGAAATACAGATTTTAGAAAAGCGGGCATTAGAAAAACAAGCTTTAAAAATGTTATTTTATGTAATAGTAATATGAAATATGGAATTGATAACTCAGGATGTGAAAAATGACTAAATTAATTAGATTTTACATAATAATATTTTTTTTAATATCTTCAAAAACTTTAGTTGCAGCTGATATGTCTGGATATCTTCTTAATCAAGCTATTAAAGAATTTAATAATAAAAATTATGAAGTAGCCTATAAATCACTCTCAAATATTGCGCCAGCTGGAAATCCAGTAGCAACTTACCTTTTGGCTCAGATGTATTTAAAAGGTTTAGGAATAGAAATTAACAATAAAAATGCTTATGAAATGATCCTATATTCTGCAGAAAGATTATACTCTCACGATAAAGCTTTAGCTTTAGAATCTCAAATTACTCTTTCAAATATGTATAAAGAAGGAATAGGTACAAAAGTAAGTAATGAAAAAGCATATATGTGGGCATTCATAGCTCGTAAAACTAATGAAGAAATGCATTTAAATTATTTAAAAGAGTTACAAAATCAATTAACTCCAGAAGAAATAAATGATTTTGAAAAAAAGGGGTTAAAAATCTTTAAAAATTCTATAAAGAAATAATTTTATTTCATTATAGATAAATCTGTAGCTTTAAGGTTTTGAACTTTAATAGCATCCCTATCAATCAATTTTCCTACTACCGGTGCAATTTCATTGATCCATACAGAACTTTTATATACATCTTCATATAACTTATTTTTATGTTCTTCATTTTTAAATCTTCTAATCCATATGTAAGTTTCATTATCACCATCAACAGAAAAACTTCCGTGTATAACCATACCTTTTGATACTTGAAATGGAATAATTGTGTTTTCCATGTAATTTAGCCACTCATCCATTTTTCCTGGATATATTTTATATGTTCTTAATTCAAAAAATGATGACATTATATTCTCCTATTTAATGTTACTAATTATATTTAATCTCATTGGCTGTAAAAATTCATATTTATTATCATTAAAATTGGATAAGTTATTAAATTCATTTAATAAAAATTCTTTATTACTCTCAATATAATTTATTCTAGTTTCGTCAACCTTAGATAAAAAATCTATACATTCAAGACCATTATTGAAAGTTTTTAATTCATTATACAATAACTCTTTATTAATTTTTAAATTATATTTTTTACAATTTTTTATTGCTTTAAATGCAAGATCTCTAACCTTAGTTTCGTCATCTATATTTTTTACAAAATTATGAAAATTACCTTCAGGAATTGGTTCAATAATTATTATTTTCCCATTACTATTCATTTTACTGGCGCAATACTCTATAGACCTCTCCATCAGATTACTGGGAATGTGGTGCAAACTATTAAAAAAAAATATTAAGTCATAAGTATTCTCTAAACTATTAATATTTTCAGCACCTGCTAATAAAAAGTTTATCTTATTTTCTTTATCTTTATATTTTGCTTCTGTTATTTGACTTTCTGAAGGATCAATAGCATCTACTTGACATCCATTACTCTCTGCCCAAAAACCAAACCATCCATTTCCACACCCTACATCTAAAACATTCTTATTTTTAAAACTTAATTCTTTTTTTAATATTTTTTTTGATTCATTCCAACCTGACATTTTATTACCAAATATGTTTGTTCTCTTTTTGTTCTTGTGTTAAAATAGTGTTTCAAAAGGAAAATAAGTTTAATGAAACATAACGATCAAAATAATTTACCATTTATACATAAAGATACAAAAAAAATAGTAAAAAAAGGTAAAGTATTGCTAATAATTGAAAAAAATAAATATTTAATAGAATACAATAATAAAAAATATATCTGTATAATTAATGAAGATAAAGAAGTGTTTTCTTGTTATAGCCTATGGAGCTAGAGATAATTATTTGGTGCGGCCAAGAGGACTTGAACCTCCACGAGATTTCTCTCACAACG
>CETH01151976.1_pt1 | contig 17776 bp, 18 predicted proteins | sample 361461 | NCBI WGS metagenome assembly CETH01 (sample SAMEA2622695, study PRJEB7988) | marine metagenome | isolation source: saline water (ENVO:00002010), including
GTAAAGGCATAACTGTTACTGAACTAGTTACTGTAGATAAAACCAGAACATCCATAGAGCTTACACTAGATAAAGTAGATGCCACCCTCCTCCCTGGTTCAAGTGATTTAAGTGTTATAGAAAAAGTCTTAGATGCAGGTAGATTAATGTTATCTGCTGATACAGTTGGAGCATCTCAAGTGATGCTAGATAAAGCTGTAGCTTATTCACTAGAAAGAAAACAATTTGGAAGATTAATTGGCTCTTTCCAAGCTGTAAAACATATGTGTGCAGAGATGGCAGCAGAATTGGAGCCCTGTCATTCTATGATTTGGCATGCTGCACATAGTCAAGATAGTTCTGCTGAAGATGCTAGATTGATGGCTTGCCAAACTAAAGCTCATGTATCTGAAGTAGGAAAGCAAGTGTCTAAAACTGCAACTGAAGTACATGGCGGAATGGGATTTACAGATGAACTGGGTCTACACTATTGGTTCAAGAGGATTGGTCTTAACAGGCAATTATTAGGCTCTCCAGAATTAATCAGGGAAGAGGCAGGAAAATTACAAGGTTTTGATCAGTAATGGTTTGTTGAGACAAATTTCTTTGTTATTTTAACTGTACTTTATTTATAGACTGTAGAAATCATTGGCGGTTTTGTAAAAAAGAGATTCTTTATCTTCTTCACTGAAATCTTTAGTCATCTTCTTAAAAGCATTCCATAAAACATGATAAGAAATTGACTGCTTGTCTACAGGAAAATTACTTTCAAACATGCAACGATTAACGCCAAAGATTTCTATCGTGTGCATATAGTATTTTTGATGAGTTTGAACCAGCTCATCAGAAGTTGCAGGTAATTCTCTTTTATGCCAATTCCATCCGTTTATAGGCATTGCCAAGCCACCCAATTTTGCATAAACATTTTCACATTCAGCTAATTTAGAAGTATCTTCTTTCCATACTTCAAATATCTCTTTTTGTTTGCCTTTATAAGGTCCAATTCCTAACGGACCTCCAAAATGATCATGTACTATCTTAAGTTCAGGTAGAGATCTAGCTAGTATTGTTAAGTCTTTGATTTGGTTATGATAATGCCAGGTATCAAAAACTAGATTTAGTTTAGAAAGTTGTTCTAATCCTCTCATGAAATCATCTTCAAGATATAAATGTTCTAAAGGCGGATTAGAATGTGCATTCCTTACCTCTTCGCTTGCATCCCAACCTCCTGAATGTCTTATACCTCTAAACAACCCTTGACCCACTTCTAAATGATTCTCTAGAACTTCTCTAGCTAAATCTCCAATTAGCATGTTTACATGCCCAACAATTCCACAGATTTGTGCTTTAGTAGGATATTCTGAAGCCTTTTTTGCTACCTGAACTACAAATTCAGTTTCTCCTACAGGCTTAAAATGCTCCACTCCACTTTTATAATATTCTTGACCACAATCTATATAAACTGTCTTTTCAATTTTATGACCGCTTTCTGTATCAGACCATAAATCTTCAAGTAAATACCTATAGGTCTTTGGTATTCCTTCGGTTCTAGATGGACCTTTCCATAGATGATGATGAGGATCTATTATACGAATATCAGGCTCAATGATCTCCTCCTGGACTTGGTCTAGCCAGCCGTCAACAAAATGAATATTAGACATGCAATTATTAAGTTACTAAATTAGTTAATGATAAAATCTAAACTTTAATGATTTTATAGCATAAGAACAAGGCCTTAGATAAATCTATTTTGCATCTAAGTTTATTTATCCCCTATTACTGAGAAGGCATAACCAAAAATATCTGCTATTTCATCTATTTGCTTATCCTTAGAAGTGCCTGCGCCATGACCAGCTCTTGACTCAACTCTTAACAAGATAGGGTTAGAACAAGATTGAAATTCCTGCAGCCTCGCAGCAAACTTATAAGAATGGGCTGGCACCACTCTATCATCTCTATTTGATGTAGTGATCAAGGTTGTAGGATAACAAGCCCTCTTCTCAACGTTGTGATAAGGTGAATATGATAATAGGTTCCTAAAATCGTCTTCATTATCAGGTTCACCGTAGTCACTCTCCCAGGCCCAACCTATAGTAAATTTATGAAATCTGAGCATATCCAGCACTCCTACTTGAGGTATAGCGACTTTAAATAAATTAGGATTCTGAAGCATGGTAGCTGCTACTAAAAGACCTCCATTTGATCTTCCAAGAGAGACAGTTGAATCAGAAGATCCAATATTCTGTTTATGTAAAAATTTAGCTGCAAAAGCATAGTCATCAAATACATTTTGTTTATTATGTAACATACCAGCTTTATGCCAAACTTCTCCATATTCATTGCCACCTCTTAAATTAGCTACAGCCAACACACCTCCATGTTTCATCCAAATGTAAAAGGTTTTGCTAAAATTAGGAAGAATGGAAATGTTAAAACCTCCGTATCCATAAAGTAAAACAGGAGTTTTCTTGTTTATATCTAAGTCTTTTCTGTGAGATATGTGGATAGGGATATCTGTTCCATCTGCAGATTGATAAAACATCATTTCACTTTCATAATCGTCAACACTAAATTCAGGGACTCTTGATTTCCAGTAAGTCTTGTAATTAAAAGTATCTAGATTAATAACAAAAATCTCTTCGGGAGTCGTATAATTACTAAATTCAAAATAGGCTGTATTATTTTTTAAGTCTCCATAGAAACCATTTATAGTTCCTTTCTTTTGAAAATCTAAACTAGATAGGTAATTACCTTCTAAATCAAAGAAGCTCACCTCCGTAAAGGTGTCTTTTAGATAATTAACTATAATTCTATTGCCTGTAAGAGAAATAGATGAAATAGGTTCCTTCTCTTCAATAAGGTCTTCCCAGAAGTACTCTCCCTTTTGTGTGATTCTCAAAGCTACAACCTTTCCCATTGGAGAATTCTTTGTTGTAAAGAACCATAGAGTATCTTTTAGTCCACCTAAAAAATTGTAAGTAGCTTCAAATTCCTTAATAATTGGTACGAATTCTTCTCCTTGATTAAACTTTATATATATAAGATTTCTTTCATCTGTGCCTTCTCCAACTGAAAGAACTCGGTAATCACCTTCTTCAGGAACACCTATAGACCAAGACCTATCTGGGTTCTCTAAATTCTGATAAATGAGCCTATCTTCAAACTGATTATCAGACAATTTATGAAAATATAACTTAGGACTTCTATTGATATCAGCTAAAGACTCTTCTGTTTCATCGTATTTTTGATAATAGAATCCGGAACTATCTGACTCCCAAGTAGCATATGAGAATTTCGACCATTCTATCTTGTCAGCTAAGTCCTGTTTGGTTTCAATGTCCATAACCTTCCATGTTCTCCAATCGGAACCCCCATCTGATATTGAATAAGCTAATTTCTTTCCGTCTGGACTTATACTAATCTCAGATAAAGAGACAGTGCCGTCTTTTGAAAAACTATTTGGATCTAATAATACTTCCGGTACACACTTATCACACCTCTTCATCATAAATACGCTTTGCTGTTGATTGCCGTCATTTAAAAAGTAAAAAGTTTTGTTTCGCTTTCTGTAAGGAATACTTATCTGTTCTGAATCCCAAATATGTTCCAGATCTTTTTTAATGGTTTTTTGAAATGGGTTTGATAGATATTTATTAGTTAGATTATTTTGACTTTCTACCCAAGCTGTAGATTCAATACTATTAAAATCTTCTAACCATCTATATGGATCTTCTATAGATTGTCCAAATATTTCTTCTCTTATATCTAATTTCTTAGTTTCTGGATATTCCATATGATTAATTCCTTCACTACAGGCAGATATTAAGAATAAGGAAAATAAGAGAAATTTAAGTTTCAAAAAAACCACATAGTAAAAAATTATAAGAATAGTATAGTTCAGTCATATGGTTGACAGAAATATTTTTAAAAAGAAAGTTTTAGCCCTAATGATTATATTAATCTCTTTAGAGGCTTTTGCTTATGAAGAAATATATGTTATTGGCTTTGGTTCTTGCATAACAGAAAAACGAGAGCAGCCAATATGGAACTCAATAGAGAAGGAAGATCTAGATGAGTTCTTTTTTATGGGAGATAACGTATATGGTGATAATCCAGAGGATGGAACATTAGAAAATATGAAAGAAGCTTACAGTATCCAACAAAATTTATTCCCTGATTGGTTGGAAAATATAGAGATTAATGCCATTTGGGACGATCATGACTATGGTCTAAATGATGGAGGATATGAATATATATACAAAGATGAGTCACAGAAGTTATTCATTGAGTTTTGGAAAATAGATCAGAACGACCCGAGAAGAGAAAGAGAAGGGATTTATTTTTCTAAAACAAAAAATATATATGGAAAAAAAGTAAATCTAATTGGTCTAGATACAAGATTCCACAGATCTCTGTTAGATCAGAATGATAAACCTTATTCACCTACAAGTAATGACACATCTAAAACTATGCTCGGAGAAACTCAATGGTTATGGTTAGAAAATCAAATTAGTAAAAAAGCAGATTTCAATATAATTGTATCTTCAATCCAAGTGCTTGCAACAAATCATGGATTTGAAAAATGGGAAAACTTTCCGCATGAAAGAGAAAGGCTGTTAACACTTATAAGTAGATCAGAGATCCCTACTCTTATCGTTTCTGGAGATAGACATAAAGCTGGTATATATAAAAAGGGAGACTTAATTGAACTTACCTCTTCTTCAATGAACAAACCCATCCCGCGCTACATTTCAGGTGTATGGGATCTTTTTTTTAAAGAAACTGATAAGTTGTTAATAGGTGAGATGTATTACCAAGAAAATTATGGCCTTTTAACTTTTCATAAAGAAGGAAAAATATCAGTCCAATTAAAGGATATAAATGGAGAAATTATAAATTCTATAGAAATTAAGGGGTCAAAGACCCCTTAATATTATTTGCTTTGTTTAACCCTCACAGTTGAGTAAATCCTTCCATTACTACACTCTGATATTTCATTTAAAGCTTCTACTTCAGGGGTTCCCTGTAGATTTTCACCAAAGTTGTCTACATTCCTTCCATATTCACTAGGAGAATTAGCATATAAAGAATATACATAATCAAAATCTATATTTCCAGATCCAACAGGTGCCATAATCATTTTCCTGCCCATGTTATCTCCAGTAGATTTTGCTTTAATAGCGAATCTCATGTAAACATCAAAAGCTTCCCTCATGGTGATGCCTTCCTTTAAGGAGCAATCGGTAAACCTAACAAATCCAATATCAGATCTTTCTCCTTCAGGAACCGATATGGGCCACTGCCATACATCTACTACTCTATGATTAGTAACAGGTATAGAGCTAAATATTTTACCTCCGCTCCTAATCCAGTCTTCTATTGCTTTATATTGCAAGGAAGCATTTGGCCATAGATTCAACCACACGAAATCAACTTTTTGTAGGTCTTCAATATAGTAGGGAGTAAAAACTACAGTCTCCATAACATCCCAGGAACTTCTTCCTTCAGTCCAATCAACAAATTTATCTGCCCATTTGAGTAGGTCCTGTAAGTCCTTTCCACTATTATATTTTCCTGAGTAATACTCAGCCTTGTTAGGTATAGGTTCAAATTCATATTCTTGAGAAATTAGAATCGTGGAAAAGGAAAAAATTAGAATAAATAATATTTTCATTATTCTCTACTTTTTACCCCAAATACTAAAAAGCTGCATAACTAGAACAGTAATTAGAAATATAGCCCCTAGAAGATTTGGCATTAAATTAAATGCCCCTCCAGGGTTTTCAGCACCATCAACCATTCTTTGAGCACCTTCACTGATTTCTACTCCTTGTGCTTGCATCGTAGCAAAAACTCCTGCTAGACCATTACCAACCCACTCAACAGCTCCTGCATTAAAATTAAGTTGGTAAACAACAATCAAACAGAATACAGTAACTGCAACTTTACCAATCATATTATCAGACTCACCTGCCATATTAGCAGCTCTGAAACTGACCCAAAGTAAAAAAGCAAGTCCTGCAAACCAAACTCCGTTAGCTAATGTAGCTAACCAAAACAAATTCCAAACTTCTATTTCTGTAGGCATATTTATCTCCTTTAAAATTGAACAAAATGAGAATCATTCTCTAATCAAATAGTACAATCTTTTCTATTGGATGATCAAGACTTAATTAATGCTATTTCGTTAAAATTTATATTTTGCGAAAAAAGAGAAATTTAATTAATATAATATTATTAAATGAGAATGGTTCTCATTTTTTAATTTGAGGAAAGATTATGGAAGAAATAAATGCATGGAATTATATGCAAATGGCAGGCAATACAAGCGCTACTTACTTCATAGGATTGGCCTTTCTAACTTGGGTAGGATTCAGAATTTCTACCTCTGTTTATAACGCTGATTCAGCTAACATGTTAGTAAAAGTTGCAGGCTCTGTGTTCTGTTTAACGGTTGGCTGGTTCTGGTTATTTGTATGGGCAATTGCTGAGTGGAATTTTAACGGAGTTGCAGGAGCTTTTGCTTACATGCAATCTGAAGGAATGGAAATAAGTCAGGGAGCACAATATATAATTGCAAACGCAAATCCAGGAGCCGAACCTTCAATTATGCCTAATCTAGCACAAGGTTTATTCTTGATTTCTGTACTAGTTATGCAGCTGGGTGGCTTATGGTTGAAAAAAAGTTAAATCAATTCTGAATTTAAGGGAGCTTTGTGCTCCCTTTTTTTGCATCTTATTTATTTATGTTTAAACTATTTAAATAAAAATTTAATAGGAAAATCATGACAATAAAAATCTATAGTACAGAAGGGTCTAGGGGTGTAAGACCTATATGGACAGCCGAAGAAATGGGTTTGGATTACGAAGTAGAAATGATGCCCTTCCCTCCTAGATTTATGAAACCAGAATATTTAAAAATAAATATATTGGGGACAATACCTTATATGATAGATGGACAAGCAAGAATGACTGAATCAGTGGGTATTAGTCAATACCTTGTTGATAAATATGGACCTACGGACTTAAAAGTTAATGTAGATGAAGATGATTATGCTGCCTATTTAAATTGGTTAACTCATGCTGATGCTACATTGACCTTTCCACAAACAGTATTTATAAGATATACCCTTCAGGAACCAGGAGTTGCAGACATGGCAGCAGAAGGCTACAGGAAATGGTTTGTTGCGCGATTAAAATTGCTTGAAGAAACTTTATCAAATAGAGAATATTTATGTTCGAATAGATTTACTATCGCAGATATATGCGTTAGTTATGCTATATATTTAGCTGGAACTTTAGGTATTGAACAGGCTTTTAAACCAAATATCAAAAGATGGACAGATATGCTTTTTGAGAGAAATGCTTTTAAGAAAATTATCGCCTACAAGTATGAAGGTGAAGGTCCGTCTGGACCTATGGAAAAGGAATAAATGCCTAAATCAACTATTCTTATTTGTGACTCTCTTAGCGATGATTTATCTGGGGTAAAATTAAAAGAAGTTAATATTGAAGAGCCCGGTGCTAAAGAAGTTTTAATTAAGGTAAAAGCAGCTTCATTAAACTTCCCGGATCTGTTGATGACAAAAGGTAAATATCAACATAAACCAGAACTGCCTTTTGGGCTTGGAATGGAAGGAGCTGGAATTGTCCAATCTATAGGGCATCAAGTTACAAAAGTAAAAGAAGGTGCTGAGGTAACTTTTAGTGCTTTAGGAAAGGGGGCCTTCGCAGATTTTGTGTGCATAGGAGAAAACCAGATACAACCTAAACCAAAAAATTTAACCTTTGAAGAAGCGTCGGCATTTCAAACAGCCTATTTAACTGCATATGTATCTTTAGTAAGAAGAGGAAATTTATTAAAAGGTGAAAATCTACTAGTGCATGGAGCTACAGGTGGTGTAGGAATGGCCGCAATACAAATGGGTAAATATCTTGGAGCAAATGTAATAGCTACTGGAACGTCTAAAGAAAAACTAACTTATACCTTAGATTGGGGCGCAGATCATTATTTACTAACTCATATAAATGATAAGGTAGACTTTAAGGATGAAGTTAAGGCTCTTACAAATGGAGCAGGAGCGGATGTGATATATGATCCTGTGGGGGGAGACGTATTTGATCATTCAATAAGGTGCATAAACTGGGGAGGAAGACTCTTAGTGGTTGGATTTGCTAGTGGTAGAATTCCTAGCCTTCCTGTTAATATGCCATTGATTAAAGGGTTTTCAGTTATAGGCGTTAGGGCAGGAGAATATGGAAGAAAAAACCCTAATAAAGGTAGGGAAAATTTAGATCATATTTATAAAATGGCTGAATCAAAAGTTTTAAAACCTCATATATGTAAGGTTTTTTCTTTAGATGCAGCAAAAGAAGCTTTGGAGTTTCTATCTGATAGAAGGCTAATTGGAAAAGTTGTAATTAAGGTTTAATTATTTAGTGTAAGTAGTGGAAATTTTAAAAATAGCTGGCCTATTTCTCTTACCTACCCAGTCGAAGTGATGGCTGACCATACCTGGTTCTACATACTCAGGTCTATTGATAATCTCTAGTCCTCTCTCCTCGCAATAGCTATCTATTTCTTCTACCATGTCAGCAACTAGGTAAAATCTCTTATTTTCTTTATCTTTTGCGTTAGCAAATACTGCCATATTCTTATTTCTTTATTTTAATACACCTTATAGGTTGCTCAATCTTTAAAGAAGGTATATCAATTTTATCAAAATTTCGGGTTTTGGAACGTAAATAAACTACCTTTAAACTGTCTCTTTCTATCTTAATTACTGGTATTAAATCTGTTTTAGTCTCGTCTGTATATTGTCCTAATTCATATAAACCTTCTGTTAATTTAAAATCCATTGTTAAACTCCCTCTTCTGGTTATTTGCTTAGCTTTTTTAGATTCTGTACCTATATTTAGGGTAAAAATTAACTCATTGAAATCATCCCAATCATTCAATCTATAACATTCCATAACAATAAACTCAGTAAAAGAAAAGGAGCTGTAAAGTAAGCCAAGGACTAAAGCTATTATTTTTCTCACCATAAACGACAATCTTTTCTTCTACAAATTCCGGCCTTTCTCTTCATTTCTCTTTCATTAAATTCATCTAACTCTTCTTCTGGTGTTTTTAGATCAGAGAAGGTTTCTTTGCAGTTAATGTTTCTTGCATTCTTTTCTATTAAAATTTTTTTAATCAGGAGAGACTTTTTTTCCAATTTTAAGTTCCTATACTCTTTTAAAGTTTCCGGAAAACAAAGATAATAACTATCTAATTCCTCGATCTTTATTTCTTTTTCAGGAAGAAAAGTTGTACATCCTCCAGAAACTAAAAGGGATAAAATACAAGCCATTTTTCTCACGTTACAAAATAGCTATAATTATAAAATATAGAAGTGAGGGCACAATTAAGCACCCTACTCCAGTATAGAAGGTAGCTGTCATTGCACCGTAAGGGACTAACTTTGGATCCACTGCAGCTAACCCAGCAGCTACTCCACTATTAGTGCCCATTAGACCTCCAAATATCATAGCTGATTTAGGATTATCTAAACCAACATACTTTGCAAAAAGTGGTGTTCCTATCATAACTAAAATTGATTTAACTAAACCAGCAGCAATGCTTAAGGCAACAATCTCAGAACTCGCATTTAAAGCACTCCCTGTAACAGGTCCGACTACAAAAGTCACTGTACCTGCACCAATTGTTGTAACGCTAACTGGATCTGTATAGCCAAAAATAATTGCAATAAGTGCTCCAACAAAGAAAGATAAAATAACACCAATGAACAATGCTGAAATGCCTACAACACCAGAGGCCTTAAGATCTTGTAAATTTACTCCATAAGCAGTAGCTACAATTGCGAAATCCCTTAGCATAGCCCCTCCTAATAAGCCAACGCCAGACAAAACACCAATATCTGCTACACCTTGTTTTCCTCCTGTATAAATGCCACCTAAATAGGCAAAAATAAGACCCATAATAATAGCAATAGCGGAGCCATGAAATTTTCCTTTGGTTAATTTATCTGAAAGGAAATAAGAAAACCAAACAATACAACCTACAAAAACAAAAGAGCTTATCAGCCCATTCTTAGTAAGAACATTACTTATAACTTCAAATATATCCATTATTTTTTAATCTTGCTTAGGACTGGAATTAATAAGAAAGATGCAATAACTGCAATACCTCCTGAAAAAAGAGCTATTAAACCTCCATCTATTGCCCCTAAAACATTCTGTTTAGAAGCCATGGCTACAACTATAGGAATATAAATCATACTCCAGAAGGTGATACCTTTTTCCGTTATGTTACCCAAATTAAGTGATCTCTTTAAGTAACCTGATAAAATGACCAAAAGAAGCATGGCTATTCCTATACCACCAATATTGGCATCTATTCCAAACAACCTACCTAAAAACTCTCCTAAAATAATACCTAAGAGCATACAAAAAGATAATAAAGCTATGCCGTAAATTACCATTCTTAATATTATTCCATTTATTTAATTGAAAAGGCCAAAATTACATTACCTCCCATTTGCCCGTGTTGAGAATATCCGCTATTAATAAATACCCAATCATCAACTATAACAGGACCAGCAGCATCTATAGCTCCTCCAGCAGCAGGACTGCCATTAACTGTTTGATACTCCCTTAGAGTATCAAATTCCCATAATTTCTTTCCATTTACAGTTGAATGAGCTGAATACCTTCCATCTAAAGAGCCAGCAAACAAAACATCATTCGCTACAGAAACTGGAGCAGAAAATCCTGTAAAACATATTCCTTCTCCATAGATAGGCTTCCTGTCTTTACAAATATTATCTAATCTATAAGACCAAAGGGTAGCTCCATTTTCTAAATCTAGAGCATATAGACCAGGTTTAGCATCCTTATCATAATCTTTATTAACCCATCTATCTGATATTGGAACATACAATTGCTTGTTATCAGTTGCCATTCCAAAATGAACACCTCCTAAAAGGCCCCCATTTCCTATTCTCTTTTTCCAAGTTATCTTTCCATCTTTTGGATTTAATCTAAAAACCCAGCCTGATTTCTGACCGGCAAACAAAATCTTTTCACCAAAAACATCTCTAGATTGGATAACAGAAGCGCCGAAATCAAAATCTGGTCCTTTTTCGTATGGACAAACCATTCTTTTGATAACAGGAATTTCACAGCCTACGTTATAAGCATCTCCTGCTAAAGTTTGTGTTGTCCATAATTTTTTTCCTGTTTTAAGATCAAGAGTTATAACCGCGTCACTATACCCCGAGGCAGGACTTTGAAGGCTTTGTCCAGTACCAAAAAATACTCTTTCTTCATCTAGATCGACTCCTGGAGCATTCCAAACAGCTGATCCAGCAGGAGCAAATTTTTTAATCTTCCTAATTAAAGTTTGATCAACAAGCTTGGCCTTATCTTCGATCCTATGATTCCAAAGTATCATTCCATTGCTTGCATCAAGAGCTGCAACTCCTCCACTGCTTTTGCAGCACTCATAACTAGGATCAATAGCTAAAACTGTTTCAAAAGTTGAAATAGGAACTAAAAGATAGTTTCCAACATGAAGAGGTGAAGCAGAAGAGACATTTGATTGGAATTCTTTAGGTATTTTATTTTTCCATATTAATTCGCCATTCAATATTTTAATTTTATAAATATTGAAATCTACATCAGCTAAATATAATGAATCTTTATTCTTGCTATCAAAAGCAGGGGCGTTTCTTAATCTAGCCTTCGATTGGAATTCCCAATACGAGCAACCTGTTTCTTTATCTAGAGCGTATAAAGTATCTGATCCAGATACTAAAACCAATCCTCCGATCACTATAGGTTGTGCCCTTACTTCTTGGCTGCCTATACCGAAAGACCATTTAAGTCCTAGTTCCTTTACATTCCTTGAAGTAATATTGGAATCTATCTGATTTCTTGAATTAAAATTATCGTGGCCCCAGCTTGCCCAACTTGGTCCTGCGTATAAAATATCTTGGGAGAGATTTTTCTTACAGTAATTATCTCTGTATTTGCTTTTATCTATTTCACCTTCTCCTTTTGTAAGGTATTGAACTATTGCTTCTTTTTGTTTTGTAGAAAGATGTTGCGCCTGCTGTTTCATCTTACCCTCTTCCAAAACACTGAGAAGTTCAGATTGAGAAAAATAGGTCATAGAAGAGAGATTAATTAAATTAAGGTTTTTATCTTCATGGCATGAAGCACAATTAACTTCTATTATATTTTCTACCTTGTTAGGAATGATTGGATTAGAAGAAAAAATGATTAAAAGTATTAAAGGAATTTTATTCATACTCACTAATCTTACCTTTGAATAAAAAGAGTTATAGTTATTGATAGGCCTATAAGGATTATTAAATATCTAGCGTAATCTGGAGGTATTAATTGAAAAGCCTTTGAGCCTATATACCCGCCAGTGAAAGAGAAGAGCATCATAATCATAGCTATTTGAACGGCTATAAGTTCGTAGAAATAAAAGAAAGAAACAGAAGTAAGAGTTATAAAAAAAGATAGCAGAGATCTCATGCCCATTAAAGTATTTAAATCTTTTTCCTTGCCTAAAGATATTGTAGCTAATAGAGCTATCCCTAAACCTCCATTGAAATATCCACCATAAGTACTTATTAAGGATAGACCTAAATTTCTTAGAGTATTTGAACCCTGAAATAATGTTTTGTCTAAGATAGGTTTTAATGCGAATAGTAGAGTAGCAAAAGCAATCAACCAAGGCACTATGTACCCAAAAACTTCATCTGTTGTAGTAACTAGAAAGAAGGCTCCTGTAAGTGAGAAAAGAGTGCATAGAAAAACTACCATAACTAAATCTTTCTTTAAAATATTTAATATATCCTTTTTAAAACCTAAAGCAGTTGATAAATAGCCAGGTAAGAGCGCTGCTGCACTAGTAGCATTTGCCATAATTGGAGGAAGTCCTGAAAAAATTAATACTGGTAAGGTTATTAAAGTTCCTCCACCAGCTAACGAATTTATAAAGCCTCCTAAGAAGGCTGCAGAGGCATAAATTAAGTAAACTTCTGAAAATAAAGATATCAAAAGCTGTTAACTCTCTATGGCTTCTACAATAACAACCTGTCTTTCTGCAGATTCTTTTGAGAATTTCAATGCTTTTTGGTACTCTGCAGAGTTATAAGCCTTTAAGGCTTGGTCTTTTGACTGAAACTCTACAACAACAGTTCTTTCTAGACCTTTCCCCTCTAAGTAAACTTGGTCACCTCCTCTTACTAAAAACTTACCTCCATGTGAAGCTATTGCCGTTCCAGCTAGCTCAATATATTTAGAATATTTATTCATATCAAAAACGTGACATCTGTTTATCCAATAAGCTTTCATATTATTCATTCTCCAACTTAAGATTGACTTCTATATCCATCTTTAGATTTTTAATACTAAACTCTTTGCTGTCATTTACCAAAGGCTCATATCTTGTCCTTTTTGTTAAAGCTCTAAGAAATTCCTTAGCGTCTTTAGCTTTGAATGCACCTTGGGTAGAAAGTATATTTATATCAGTGATCTTGCCTTGTTTGTCTATACTATAAGAATAATCTACCTTACTCTTTCCTCTCGGAGCCATAGCTGGTAAATCAAGACCTTTTGCAACTTTTTTTGGAGTACAAAAGAGTCTTGTACAGATCATGTTTTCTTGAGTTTGTGAATCTTGCCAACCTCTCATTTGACAGACCTCTCCAATACATTTTAAACATACATCAAAAGCAGAGCTTCTATGTTTAATAACTTTTGCTAGCAGATCCTCATTAAGAGCCTTTTTGTGATCACAATAAAATAATTCTTCGGAAGAAGATAAATGCAAAGATAAAGAAAAAAATACTACACTTAAGAATCTAAACATAAAATTAGTTTATTAATAAAAAAAGAATCTAGCAAATTTAAGTTTAATTATTTTCCTTAAAGTCTAATCTTGTTGAATGAAGAATAGGCTCAGTATATCCACTAGGTTGATTTCTCCCGTTAAGTGCTAAATCACAAGCTGCTAAAAATGCTAGCCCATCATACTTAGGAGACATATTTGAATATTCTGGATCTTCTTCATTCTGTTTATCTACAATTACTGCCATTCTTTTCATAGTTTCAATGACTTGTTCGTTTGTACAAAGATCATGATGTAACCAATTAGCTATGTGTTGACTAGATATTCTACAGGTAGCCCTATCTTCCATTAGGCCGATGTTATTAATATCTGGTACCTTTGAGCAGCCAACACCAAGATCTATCCATCTAACCACGTACCCTAATATGCCTTGGCAGTTATTATCTAACTCTTCTTGTATAGCTTGATCACTAAGTGAAGAAGGGTCATCTAATAAAGGTATAGTTAGAATGTCATTTAGATCTGCTTTTTCTCTAGATTTTATTGCTTCCTGTCTTTTACTAACTGATACTTGGTGATAATGAATCGCATGTAAAGTAGCGGCTGTAGGTGACGGAACCCAAGCACAATTAGCTCCAGCTTCTGGATGCATGGATTTATTTTCATACATCCCTAACATCTCATCGGGCATCGCCCACATACCTTTACCTATCTGGGCTTTCCCTTTAAATCCAGATTCTAACCCTACATCTACATTCCAATCTTCATAGGCATTTATCCAGGGTTGTTGTTTCATTTGGGCTTTAGGAATCATTGGGCCTGCTTCCATGCTAGTATGGATTTCATCACCAGTTCGATCAAGAAATCCTGTATTAATAAAGATAACTCTATCTTTAGCGGCCCTGATACACTCTTTGAGATTAACTGTGGTTCTTCTCTCTTCATCCATAATGCCAACCTTGACAGTTAAGGGCTCCAAATCAAGAGCCTGTTCAACAGCAGCAAATAAATCACAAGTAAATGTAACTTCCTCAGGGCCATGCATCTTTGGTTTTACAATATAGATGCTTCCTGTTCTTGAATTGCTAAGGTTTCCCATTTTTATAAGGTCATGTTTAGCAATGCAAATTGTAAACATAGCATCTAAGATTCCCTCTGGGATCTCATGGCCATTTTTATCAAGTATTGCTGGGTTGGTCATTAAATGTCCAACGTTTCTAACTAGGAGTACACTTCTTCCTGGTAAAGTTAATAACTCTCCATCGGGCTTACAATATTCTCTATCTGGATTAAGAGATCTTGTCATCTCTTTATCTCCTTTCATGAAAGTTTCTTTTAAATCACCTTTCATTAAACCTAGCCAATTCTTATAAGCTAAGATCTTATCTTTAGCGTCTACTGCAGCCACGGAGTCTTCTAAATCTTGTATAGTTGTAACAGCTGATTCAAGCATTACATCTTTTATTCCTGCAGGGTCATCCTTGCCCACTGAGTCTTCTTTATCTACTTTAATTTCTATATGTAGATTATTGTTTTTTAACAATATTACGCTAGGATTATCAGGATCTCCTAAATACCCAACAAACTGTTCTTCGTCTTCTAAACCTACTGTAGATTGATCAGATAAAGTTACATCTAAATGGTTGTCGTTTATCCTAAATCCTGTTACTTCGGTATAAGATCCTGAACCTAATGAAACAGATTCATCAAGAAAATTTTTAGAGAATTCTATAACCTTTTCCCCTCTAATGGGGTTGTATGCTCCTCCTCTTTCAGCACCACCCTCTTCAGATATCATATCTGTTCCATATAGAGCATCATATAAACTACCCCATCTCGCATTTGCTGCATTTAGAGAGAATCTTGCATTCATAACTGGTACGACAAGTTGTGCTCCAGCAATAGTTTTTATTTCGTCATCAACGTTTTCGGTTGAAATTGTGAAATCATGGCCTTCTTCTAAAAGATAATCTATTTCTTTTAAAAAACTTACATAAGCATCTTGATCATGAGGCTCTCCTTTTTTTGATAAATGCCATTGATCTATTTTGTTTTGGATTTCTTCTCTCTTCTTAAGTAGTTCTTTGTTCCTTGGACCAAAGTCATCCAGAATGGTTTCTAAAGAAGACCAAAATTGATCAGCATCTACTCCTATGCCTTTAACCACTTCAGCTCTTAAAAAATCATCTAATTCTTTAGCTACTGTTAAATTCCCGTACTTCAATGTTTCCGTCATCTTTAGTCCTTATTTGCGTAATTTTTAAGCATCCAATCTTACATTTATCTTGAAGGTAGATAAATAGTATTTTTTTGTTAATTATTAGGCTAGCATAGTCAGTTCCAAAAATTAAAAGGAAATAAATATGACAACCATTAATGATGTCACAACTTTAGACATAAAAGATGAAGTAGCAGTACTTACCTTAAATTCGCCTCCAGTAAATGCTCTTTCTGCTAACGTTAGAGAAGGACTTAATAAGGGCGTGGGATCAGCTATAAAAAATGAGGAAGTTAAATCAATTGTAATAATTTGTGAAGGTAGAACTTTTATAGCAGGGGCTGATATCACAGAATTTGGCCAAGCTCCTAAAGGTCCTTCCTTATACGAAGTTCAAGATATGATTGAAAACTCACCTAAACCAGTCATAGCGGCGATACATGGTACAGCTTTGGGAGGCGGCCTAGAAGTAGCTCTTACATGTCATTATAGGATTGCCGTTCCTTCATCTAAATGTGGCCTTCCTGAAGTAAATCTAGGACTTCTTCCTGGAGCTGGAGGCACACAAAGGCTTCCTAGAATAGTTGGAGCTACAAAAGCTTTAGTCATGATGACTAGTGGAGAACACGTGCCTGCAAGTCAATGCTTAGAAATGGGACTAGTTGACCAAATAGCTGATGAAAATGATCTGTTGAGTGGTGCTGTTTCTTTTGCTAAAAAGATTGTCTCCGAAAACAGGCCATTAGTTAAAGTTAGAGATGCAAACGACAAGATTAAATCTGATAAAGGAAATCAAACCCTATTTTCTGATTTTAGAAAGTCTATTGAGAGAAAAACAAGAGGATTTCTGGCTCCTGAATATAACATTCAATGTGTAGAAGCAGCTGTTAATCTTCCATTTGAAGAGGGGTTAAAAGTTGAACAAGACCTTTTCATGAAGCTCATGACCGGTTCTCAATCAGCTGCCCAACGTTATATTTTCTTTGCACAGAGACAAGTTACTAAGATTCCTGATATAGAAAAAGATACTGAAATTAAATCTATAGAATCCGTTGGGGTAATTGGTGCTGGAACCATGGGTGGCGGTATATCAATGAATTTTGCAAACGTTGGTATTCCAGTAACCATCATTGAACAAAGCCAAGAAAGACTTGATAAAGGATTAAGCATAATAAGAAAGAATTATGAAAATACTGCTGCTAAAGGAAGGATAACTTCTGAACACGTAGAAGAAAGGATGAATCTTATAGATGGACAGACAACTTTAGATTCTTTAAACACTCAAGACCTTATTATTGAAGCAGTCTTTGAGAATATGGACCTTAAGAAAGACATTTTTAAACGACTAGATGGAATTTGTAAAGAAGGTGCAATTCTTGCTTCCAATACATCTGCATTAGATGTAAATGAAATTGCAGCAGAAACTAATAGACCAGAAGACGTCATAGGTCTTCATTTCTTCAGCCCAGCTAACGTAATGAGGTTATTAGAGATAGTAAGAGGAGAAAAGACTTCTAAATCGGTTGTTGCAAGTTCTCTAGCAATTGCTAAGAGAATCCAAAAAATAGCAGCGGTTGTTGGTGTCTGTCCTGGCTTCGTAGGAAATAGAATTCTTGCGCAAAGACAAAGAGAGGCAAACAAGCTAATTCTTGAAGGTGCCCTGCCTTGGGATATAGATGATGCTCTTTTTGATTTTGGATTCCCAATGGGGC
>CETH01142241.1_pt1 | contig 17762 bp, 17 predicted proteins | sample 361461 | NCBI WGS metagenome assembly CETH01 (sample SAMEA2622695, study PRJEB7988) | marine metagenome | isolation source: saline water (ENVO:00002010), including
GGTCAAGTCTGCCTCAATGGCTACATCGTCTAGCGCGCCACTCAACACTACCGAGCCTCTTGCATCGCCCCTGAGTTGCAGATCAGGAGCGATACCACCTAGGACTCCAACCGCTAGTGGTTGGAAGTCCACACTCATATCGGTGATCCAGCTGCCATCCTCCATACCACGCCAAAACATACCGTTTACTTGGGTAACGGTTTGTAGTGAAGCGGCAGACAAATGCTCCATATCCGCTACCACCATGACGCCACCCTCGACCCGCCCGTCGATTTGAACTCGACCATTCCCTGAACCCGCCCACGGGAATTCAGGCCAGAGCGCCGAAAGCACATCGTAGTTCATGGATCCCATCGACACGGAGAACCCAGTCGCGCCAGGATTATCCCCCATGTGAATAGCACCCTGAAACTCTGCTGTCGTCGGTGTGCCCCCTAGGCCCGTTGGAACCAACGTGACACGGCCCTGCAAGCTTAAGTCGGCCAATGCACCGTTAAAGCTGGCTTCTCCGCTCAGCCAACCATCGATGGGAATGTCCCTTTCAATCCAAGGCTCCAGGCGGTCGAGTGGCAACGGGTTAGCCGAAACCTGCATACCACTGAGGGTCAGACCTTCGTCGAAGGTGACACCCCCATTGAAGATTACGTTTCCTGCCTCGAGTTCAGTTTCTACATCTTGGACAGCCAGGTGCACTCCGTCTTCAATCCGTAGTTCCGCCGCCCCACGGAAGCGTCCTTCCGGAATCCGGGCGTCAATCCAGCCAATATCTGATAAAGACACCCACCCCTCGGACTGGATGTCTGCAGTCAACACCCACGGCTGTCCTTCTGCCCTAGGACCTACGGTCAGATCTCCCTCAATTAGCCCGTCGGGCAGCCTGTAGCGTCCTTCAGAAATAGTGATGCCCCGTTGTCCATAAGAAACGAATCCAAGGGCCTCTTCGATCACGAACGGCTCCTCAAGCACTCCTACACTGGACGATAAAGAGTTGAGCTTAGCGGTGAACTGAGGCTCTCTCGAAACGGAGAGGATTGCCTCGTCGATATCAATGTCGAGCGAGTCGAAAGTGAGCTCGCGCAGAGCCACCCCCTCTGGCCCCTGGACAAGGCGTTGCCCCGACCGCTTCGTCGGCGGCGTCAGAATCCGCACCCGACTTTCACGAAAACCGACCTGGCCGAGCAGGAGGTCAGTGACTGGCTCGCTAATGTCAAGTTCCATCTCGCTATCCCGATGCGCCAAAACACGGTTGAGGTTCACGCTCTCCTTACTCGTGTACCGCGAAATCTCCATGTCTAATCCCCAAAACATCGTCGAACGGATAGGCTGTCCGCCTGAGAGTGCCGAAAGAATGGAATAACGCACAACGACCGAGTCAGCAGAGAAAACGGGCCGCCCATCCTCAGCATCGAGTCGAACCCCCGTCATCGTGGCACCGGTAAGAAGAGTCCCGCTGCGCACCCCTTGGATCGTGAGTTCCCCTGAAAGACTCGACTGGACCTGATTCAGCGCGGCGCGAAGGGCTAGATGTTGCCCTTGCTTAGTCTGGGTTGTAACGACTGCGGCCAACACGAGGAAAAGCGCACCAGCGATTAGTCCCCGTTTAGTCCGACGACGCGAAAACCAAGCCAGCCGCTCAGCTCGCCCAACAGCCCCCCCTTCATCCGAGCCGTTTGTGGCAAGACTTTCGTCTAAAACCTTTAAGTCGTCGGACATCAGAACGCCTGCCCTATAGAAACGTGGAGTTGGAAGCCTCGGTCATCGCCCCCGAATAAAACTGGAGAGCCTAGCTGCACTAGTTCACCCGTACTTACCCACGGAACGACTTTCCCATCCACAACGAGTTGATCTCCAAGTTCTCTTGCAACATCCAACGGCAAAATCTGCTCCGTAACCACAGGCAGATACTCCGCACCCCTGAATCTATACGCGAGATCGAGGCGGACTGGTCCAACAGGGCTCGGGAAACGCACACCGACCCCAGGTGTGAACTCCATATCCCGGAGAAGAATGCTCTGATTTGGGCCCCATGCCTGACCCACGTCACCGAACAGCACCCCCTCTACGAAGCCCATTGCTATCCGGAATTCGAGGTTCGCCTCAAGCAACCGGGTCCCGCCTACTGGTTGATCCTCGTATACTGCAGTCGGGTTAGCCTCGCAACTTCTATCTCGAAGAGACTCGGGCGAGCACATCCCACCCCCTTCCAACATGGACAGCAGATTTGTCGCCTTCGCCAGCAGCACTCTAGGCCCAAGCCTACTCTGCGCGAAACCTCTTACAGAGTTTGCTCCACCAGTATAGAAGCGCTTTTGTGGGTGTACTAATTCGACGCCCTCTGCCCGAGGACGACCCTGTCGGACAAGTCCTTCAAACCCTCCAGACCCAACCCATCCTCCACGGACCCTTGTCGCTAACACCAGACGACCAGTGGAGGCGTAGCGACTAGCCTCAGCGATCACCCGATCGTAGCGGAAGTTTGACATAGTCCAGTTCGCCGCATGCTCAACATCGAACAGAAGACGATATCCCGATCTGGGATTTAAAAGATCGTCGGAGCGCTCCCGTGCGAATGAGATGCCTATGGGCGAGAGGGAGTTCGGATCTTCTAGCTCCCTTATATCATCTGGTGCACATACTAGAAAGCCAGTGCAGAAAAGTACGTCACTCGCGTCTAGCTCTGAGATCTCCGGACGGTAAAAGCCAGTCACGACAGTTCTCTCCCCGACAGCACGAGAAAGTCCTAACTGGCCACCCACGGCGCGACGATTAAAAATGTCGGGCAACGACTGTCTCTCAATAAAGAGCGAGGCCGACAAAGAATTACGGCTCGAAAAAAACCACGGCTGTACGAAGTCGACAGCAGCTATACCTGTTAGACCCGCAAAGTCACCCTCACCACTCTGCGTGCAGAGGACATCTCGGAACTCTTGTGCGAGTATATTCCCCAACCGTCCGCGGACCGAGAGGCTCCGACCTCCTCCGAAAAAATTTCGGCTTGTCCAACGGGCCTCGGTATTCAGACACTCGGCAGTACTCCATCCCCCACCGGCACGTACCCGAAAAGCGTCCCCCTCCTGCACAATGATAGCTACATCAACCGTCGGGTTCTGAACGCCCAGCAACGTATCTGGAACCACGGTCACGTTTCGTACGATATCTAGGCCGTACAAACGCGACGAAGCCTCATCGACGTCGGAGCGACGATACGGATCACCCCGTCTCAGCTGAGATGTTCTCAGAACTGTCCCTATTCCAAGGCTCTCCAATCCCTCCACCGTGATGTTGCCATACGTTGTCGCAGGACCGGGAACGACCTCAAACATCGTGACGGCATCGTATGAAGGTGGATTACCCGGCCGATTTACCTGTCTGAATACATCAGCGTACGCGTAACCCTGATTACTAAGGCGCTGGATAATTGAGTCCCGTGTCGCATCTAAGGCTAATGTTGACAGTCGATCTCCTTCCGCGAGCGGAAGCTCATCTAGCAGGCCTTTTGCTATGAATTCCTCTGCTCCTGAGAACCCGATGCTTTGAGCAATGATCGGGCGACCCTCTTCAATGCGGAAAGTTACACGGGCAACCGACCCTGTCCTTTCTACTACCGGCTCGTTCACCACTACGTCACGAAAACCCCTTTGGCGGTACCAGAGAACTAATCGTGCCCTATCCCGAGGAAGATCCCGGTCCTGAAGTGTTGAGCGACTCAGTGCGAAATCTACGCCTAGAGGACAGAGTGGGAGTGGGAAGTAGAACCAAAGAGAACGACACGCCGTCGCTCGCGTTGCTATAGCTCTAGAGAGTGAGTCCGCGGGGAAAGTGACATTACCCTCAAACCGAACATCTAGTACCTCAGGGCCACGTAACTGACCCATCCCAGAGGACGGGAAGGTAGCCATCACCAAACCGGCGATCATGATCATCGGCAGGAGTGGAAAGGTCCTCCTTATTTCCGCACCGAGGGAGTAGTCTCTACCTTCACCGAGTGCGGAAAAGCAGTTCCTTAACACCTCTCGCAGATACGCGAGATAGATCGATAATCGCGAGTCAGCCAGCAACCGTCACACTCTCCCTCGAAGCCGCCACGAACGCGACGGCATCGGTTCAAACGCAACACTACCGATTGCACGGCGATAGGGAGTGACCTCAACGTCATCCTCACCGAAGCGAAGAACGCTTAGGCTATTCCATCCATCCTCTGACCCACGACCACGCAAGGACGTTGTCGTCCCGCACGCGAGGATCGGTAGGGGAGGATCTTGTGGCGGACACTCTGGAATCTCCTCAGAAACCGTCATGAAGGTTTCATGAACGTGACCGCCAAGGATCAAGTCCACCCCCATATCAGCGAAAACACGGGCCAAGTAGGCGGCGCGGGGAAGTGGTCGGCCCGCGTCCTTGCTGGGTGCAGGGACAAAGTTGTGATGGACGACAAGAAGACGGAGAACATCCCGTTCCCCGGTCTCGAAAGCTTGACGAGCGAAATCGACCTGACAGTCGTCGATGCGCCCATTGACGATTGCACGGAGCGGAGCCGCAGAATTCAACGAGACGATGATGGCCCCGTCGACCATAGTAACCGTATCTAAAGCTCGCTCTCCCGCGAAGCTTCTCCAATTCCCGAATGGATCAAACAGACGTTCCCAAATTCGGTAAAGAGGGACGTCATGGTTCCCGGGTGTCACAACAACAGGCCTTGCACCAAACCCGTCGATAATCGAACGGGCTATAACGAACTCTCTCTTCTTCGCACGTTGTGTAAGGTCACCTGACACTATTAATACGTCTGGGTCTATATCCTCCGCCAATGCAAGGAGTGCTTCCGCGGCTTCCGGCAGATACGGCTTCCCGCACTGGAAGTCCGAAGTATGCAGCACGGTCAACCGGTCAGACATATCAGGTCGACTCCGAGGCCGCCCGCGTCTTCAAGACGCCCCAGACTCCGACCGCGACGATCGCGAGGCTGATTATCTGAGCGACAGTCAGGACACCAAAGAAACGGTCGTCCTTGGCCCGCAAAAACTCAACTAGAAACCGTTCGACACCCGCGCAACCCAGCCAGAGCATGAAGAGCCATCCCTTTTGATGTCCGTGTTCTCGGATTCGCCAGAGAATGAAGAAGATCAGAGTGCTCATGCCGACCTCGTAGAGCTGGGTCGGGTGAACCGGGACAACATTTCCGTATTCCTCTATGAGAGCGGGGTCTACGGTGATACCGAACATTTGCTCAATATTCTGCACGGTAGTCGCCGGTGCGCCCTTTGGAAAACGGACTCCGAGGAAAGAGTCGGTTGGCAGGCCCCAGTCGTCACCAACGAGAAAGCACCCAATACGCCCGACGGCGTACGCCAAGGCCAACGCAGGCGCAATGAGGTCAGCCATGACCGGCACCGAAAGTCCCTGGCGACGGATCTCCCTTATAACCAAGGCCGTAGCGAGCAGAAATCCGCCGTACCACACCAGTCCGCCGCGAGAAAAAACCATCCTTATTGGGTCTTCGATCAGACTGGGGAAATTCAGAAGCAGATAGTACACCTTCGCTCCTAGGATTCCTCCAATGACCGCCATGAAGACGAAGTCCCAAGCCTTATCGGGGTCCTCGTTGACCCGCTGAAGCTCCGCTCGCAAAACGTAACCCGCCGTAAGGAAAGCAAGTAACATGAACACCCCGAATGAGGTTATAGGCTGCCCCCCAAGAAAGGGGACCCATTGGGGCATTTGGAAGAAAACCGGATACATATGCCGTCTAAGTTTTGGGGAGGGTTATTCCGCGGGAGCCGTCCCGAAGACCAGGGAAATCTAGAGACGCCCATGCATTCTGATCCAAGGGGGCGCTCTCTCCTTTCTCGAAACGGAATCGCGCAGCTCTAGCAATCATCGCCCCGTTGTCGAGAGAGAGCCGCAAAGAAGCATGATGCACAGACCGGGGTCCCGTCTCTGCATCGAGTTCTTGGATCCTTCTTTCCATCTCTTGGCGCAGATGTACGTTCGCACTGACACCTCCCCCGAGGACTACGCGCCCGCAGCCTGTTTCACGCATGGCCCTAAGTGTCTTGGAAACCAGTACGTCAACCGCTGCATCTTGGAAGGCCGCTGCCACGTGTGGGGCCTCATCTGACAGGGAGTCGCCCAACTTCGTCGTCAAGTCGATGACCGCAGTTTTTAAGCCACTGAAAGAGAAGTCGTAGAACGCCGGATCTTCGACAGTCTGGTTCCGGCGCAGCATCGGCCTTGGCAGCCGGTGCCTCTCCGGGTCACCGTCCTCTGCAATCCGCTGGACCGCAGGGCCACCGGGATACGGAAGACCAAGAAGCTTGGCAACCTTGTCAAACGCCTCGCCTGCCGCGTCATCCCTGGTTTTTCCTAGAAGCTCGTATTCACCCCAGGCCGTCACGTACAACAACAGCGTATGCCCACCCGAGACCAAAAGAGCGATAAAAGGGGGCTCAGCCTGTGGGTCCTCAAGCACGGGGCCAAAAAGGTGTCCCTCCATATGATGGACAGCGACCCACGGTCGATCGAGAGCCCATGCTACCGCCTTCGTCCAGCATACTCCCACCAAAAGTGCACCAATCAGGCCAGGGCCAGTCGTCACACCGAACACATCGACGTCCTCAAGCGCAACCCCGGCTCTTTCTAGGGCCTCGTTGACCACGCTATCGACCTTCTGAAGATGAGCTCTCGCAGCCAGCTCGGGGACAACACCGCCGTATACCTCATGAACGTCCTGCGAGAGAATCACATGTCCGAGAATCCGGTTATCACCGTCAAGCACCGCCGCCGCCGTCTCATCGCAGGAAGTCTCGAGACCGAGCACAAGCGGTCTGCTAAGGAGGCTCACTGAGAACCACCGGTGAGTTCGGCTCGATCCAGCACCCTGCGCACAGTAATTCGTTCGTTACCCGGAACCACCGTAACGAGACTTGGAACGCCTTCGATACGGACCGATACGACCCTCTCCTCGCCTGGGGTCAATCCCTGGAGATACTCGGTCGGAACCCACGCGAGAAGGCGCTCCGGAACGATTGAGGTAACCAGCGTACGTGCTCCGGCTAATCGCACCTGAATGATAGCCGGATTAACGATCAGCTCAGGCTCACCTGGATTAGCTATGGCCTGAACCGAAATCCCATCTAAGACACGCTCTACCCGATCTTCTAAACGCACACCCAGGGTCGCCGTCATCGGCACTACTGAAGTACCAAGAAGCCCTATCGTGTCTACAGCAACGGTATAAACTCCCGACCTAGCTACATCAGACCAGTCGAGGGCCACGAGTCTCAAGGAGTCGATGTTCATGACCGAACTTCGCGGACCCCGGATACGAATAACCCTCGGATTGACCTCAATCGGAGCAGAGAGAGCCAACTGGTCATGGACACGACCCACGAATCGGGTTGCAACAGGAATCAGTCTGGTCTGCGCCTGCTCAAGTGAGACGCGGATCGCAGAGGGAACCATCGATTCCACAATGAGGCCGGTCGACTCACCCAGGTCTACCCATTCCCTACGAAGCGAGATGACCGTATCACGCGATCCGACCGACGCCACCGGAACACGAATACTCATTCCCTCTCGTGCCAGGCGGATAATATCCCGTGCCGTACCACCAAGACGAACGTCTATTTGGGAAGGACTGGGGACTGCAGAAGTAGTCCATGCTGTATCGGCTACATGAACCGAAACGGGTACAGCAGTGAACGTCTCTCGATTCGACGGCTCCGTCTGGACTAACGCCCATAGGAATATGGAGAGCGCCAGGGCGGACAGCTTCAGCAGTCCGTTGTGCACCAGCGCCTGTTTCGAAGTAACCAAAACGTCGCCTCAGTCTGAGACTAGGAGCCTACGAATAAGCTCCACATTCTCAGACGCGTTCCAGTCGGTTTCCCCGGCGACCTTCTTGTAAATGACCCCATCCTTACCTATCACGAAACTCTCCGGAACCCCCGTTGTCTGATAGATCTGTTGAATGTCGCCACTCGGATTCTGCAAGATTGGGAATGTCAGCCCCAACTGCTCGGCAAACGCAGCTAAGTCCCCTCCCTCACGACCAAAAAGATCGAATTGCCCTGCCGGCGCGTCGATACTCACTGCAAGGATCTCGAAATCCTCACCGATGAAACGATCATACAGGCGCTGCATGGAGGGCATCTCGGTAAGACACGGTCCGCACCAGGTAGCCCACACGTTGACTAGCAAGACATCCTTTCCTAGAAAATCTGAAAGGCTGACCTCCGAGCCATCCATGGCAAGCATAGTGAACTCCGGTGCCTCGCTACCCGTGATCACAGGACGATAGTTCTCACGACCCACCCACGCGGCCAGAACTGTCGCCACGAAGGCTGCGATAGCCCAAAAATAGGGTGATCTGACCAAGAAACGCTTCATCTTTAGTGTTTTATGGGTTGAGTCGTCTGCCGTGTTCTGCTGACGTAACGGTTCATCTTTTAATCTGCCCCCCGCGCCGACCCACTTTCAGTCGGACCCCACTACCACGCTCAAGTTCACTGGCCGCGGCCGGTTCCTGCTCAACCACAACACCCTGATCTCTACCGAAACGAAATACCTCCTCGACTTCTATCACGTCGAGGCCCAGCGAATCCAATAAACTCTCTGCCTCCGCCTGCTTAAGACCTAAGACCGCGGGCATGAGCACCAAGGGCGGTCCGGTGCTCACTATTAGCCTGATCTCGGCCGGAAGCGCCACCATGCTGTCCGGCGGGGGAGACAGCCCTACTACCTGCCCGCGAACCTCTTCGGCTTCGACAGAATCGACTTCTACTACAAAGCCGCCTGTCTCAAGCACAACGCGCGCGCTGGCTTGGTCAAGACTTAAGACATCCGGGACTGACCTCATCTGCGGACCTATGCTCATTGTAACGTAGACCGGCTCATCCGGGCGACTTACCTGCCCGGGTAAAGGAGACTGGCCTAGCAAAACCCCTGCAGCGACGGTCGGGTGCGTGATCGAGTCAGTCTGTCCAAGTTCAAGTCCTGCCCCAGCCAATCGCTCCTCAGCACTCGCAAGGCCGAGGCCTCGCACGTCAGGAACTTCATAGAGATCACCCGTTGGTGGGGGCGCAGGAAAGAAAACCCTGGTAGCCAAGCCGTAACCAGCACATCCTCCCCCTATAACCAACACGACGAAGCCACCGAAAAGTACTCGGCCACTGAGCGCTGCTAGGCCGACGCCTCCTTTAACTCTGCCTCCAGTCCCGTCCCTATCCGACGAGGAACTGTCTCCGACACGCTGTGATTGATCCCGACCCGAAAACCCGCCCGTTTTGCGTTTTCGGCGCTTTCGGTTCCGTCCCAGTGAGTCTCCTAGCTTCATAGAGCCTTCCTCAGGCGTGCCCCAAAAGAACCATCATAGCCAGAACGCCATGGCTCGACACGTAAAAACCCCTCCGAATCAACGAACGCTCCCCCAGGATCTTCATTTGTGAACGCTTCACTCGGTTCAAGCACGTATTCCGGGTGCCCAGCGAGGAAGTCACTTACACACCGCTCGTTCTCTTCTGGCTCTAAGGTACAGGTCGAGTAGACAAGAATACCTCCCGGGCAGACGACATCGGCTGCTGCGTCCAGCATGCTACGTTGGAGCGCCGCCATTTCAGGAATCCCTTCCTCCTTCAACCTCCAGCGGGCGTCAGGATGTCTAGCTAGAGTGCCTGTGCCGGTGCACGGGGCATCAACCATTACCACATCTGCCGCCACTAGTGGTAAGCTATTGGCGTCGGCGACGACCAACTCCAATGGCCGCTCAGTGCGGTCCGCGTTGTCTTTGACCATTCGCATACGTGATTCCGACCGATCAAGTGCAATGATCCGAGCGGCTCGATCCGACAGCGCAAGCGCTTTGCCGCCCGGGGCCGCACAAAGATCAGCAACAATCGTGCCTGACGAAACATCCGCGTAACGCGCTACAAGATTTGACGCTGGATCTTGGACAATAGAAATCGGAAGAGCACGCAACGCCGAAGCTACTGAACTAGTATCGGCCAGGCGGAGACATGGACTCCACTCCGCTGCTAGCGAGGCCTGAACCCCCTCTTCCGCTAAGCGTGCTAAAGCCTCCTCGCTGTTCATCCCTATGGGGAGAATAGACGTCGGAGGCCGGCTATTGTCATGCTCTAAAAGCCTCCGAACATCAATCACGTCATAGCGTGAGAGCCATCGCCGAACAAGCCACTCGGGATGGGAACCCCAAGTCGTTAATGCCAAGAGCGAATCCATGTCTTCCGGTGGCACCGCAGCATCGGCTGCAACCCTGCGGAGGACGGCATTCACAAAGCCAGTCGGTCGTGCTCCTGCCTCTACCCGTACTTGGTCTACTGTGGCTGACACAGCAGCATACGCAGGTACCGACTCCATGTAGTGAATCTGATAGGTGCCGAGACGCAGGAGTTCCAGAACTGGTCCATCGAGTTCTCTGAGTGGCCTAGACACATGTGCCTCAAGCAGCCCATCAAGTCGTCCTCTGAGGCGGGTCGTTCCCCATGCTAGCTCATGAGCAAATCCACGCTCTCGTGGCTCCAACGAATCGGCTATGTCCGAGAAGGCCCGATGGAGACGCCTGCCTCGTTCGGCTTCGACCCGAATTGCGTACGCAGCCGCCCGACCGGGCGTGACCCCGGTCAGTCGAGCATGCCCTCAATCGGCGATGACGGAACAGCAATCTCACTCGACGGCATGCGACCCGCCAAGTACGCTAGCCGGCCAGCAACGACTGCGTGCTTCATCGCGTGGGACATTCGAACCGGGTCGTCCGCGGCCGCTAGCGCAGTGTTCATGAGCACACCGTCCACACCCTGCTCCATCGTCACGCAAGCGTCGGACGCTGTTCCCACACCCGCGTCTACTATTACGGGCACCTTGAGACGAGCCTTGATCTCTCGAATGAAATAAGGATTCACGACACCAAGCCCACTACCTATCGGGCTTGCGAGCGGCATGACCGCAACGCACCCAACGTCTTCGAGCCTTAGGGCGGTGATTAGGTCATCGTTCGTATACGCCATGACCTTGAAGCCTTCGTCTGCAAGAGTCTTTGCAGCTTCGAGTGTCGCGTGAACATCAGGCAGAAGGGTACGTTCGTCACCAATGACCTCCAGCTTCACGAACTCATTGAAACCAGCCGCTCTAGCTAACCGGGCGTATCGCACAGCGTCGTCGGCTGTGTAACAGCCCGCGGTATTCGCAAGCAGAAAGAAGTCCTGAGGATCCAGATGATGCAGGATCGCCTCGTCTTTGCTGCGGTCTAGGTCTACCCGCCTCACCGCGACCGTCACCATCTCTGCTCCTGATGCTCGGATGGCGTCCACCATGATCTGGTTCGACTCATACTTTCCCGTCCCCACAATCAAGCGGGACACAAACTTCGTGCCACCAATGTAGAATGGGCCATCTAGGGCTCGAGCATCATCCATTGATGTGTCAGTACTTGTCATTTCAACCCCCACCCACAAAGTGGACGAGCTCGATCATATCGTCTTGAACCACCTTAATCGCATCATAGTTCTCTCGATCAAGAATTTCTCTGTTCAACTCCACAACCACCATGCCCGGGTGAAGCTCAAGAGCTTCGAGCAGAGTCGTCACCGTATGCCCCGCCCCGAAAGACTGGCGCTTTCCGTTGAGCTGAATGTCGATTCTCGTATCTGGAGTCATCAGGGCTCTCCGGTGTCCGCTTGAAGCATAGAAATGTACTCGCTCGAAGCCTGAGACGGAGACTCTGCGCCCCATACGCCGGACATGACAGCGACACCCCAAGCACCCGAAGCTAGCACGCCCGGGACCCTTTCAATCATGATGCCACCGATGGCAATCACTGGGATGTAATCGGCCAAAACAACAAGCTCTTTTAACGCGTGAAGCCCGAGACCTGGTCGCTCTGGGTGAGACGCTGTCTCAAATATGTTACCCAGTATAATCCAAGAAGCGTCCGCCTCACGAGCCGCAGACACCTCAACTGCATCGTGGCACGATGCACCAATCGTGGATAGGGGGACCAATGTCCGTGTCTCACTCACAGACAGTGACCGATGTCCCAGATGAACGGCGTTCAGTCCAACCGCCATCGCAACGTCGATGCGATCGTTGACAATCAGATGCGCCCCGCTCGCCTCGGCAACAGCCTTCAAGTGCAAAGCAAGGTCATATAAATGATGACCACCACTTGCCGGACCACGAAGGTGTAAACACACTGCGGCGCCACCTTCTTCAAGGACCTCAGTCGCTCGACTGACGAAGCTAGGATCGCTTAAGACATGGTCGTCAGTGACAACGTGAAATCTTGGAACTGAACTCACACTAACCGCTGACCTGCATTAATGCCCCGTCCGTTAATCCAGTCAGAAACTGGCATACGTTTCCTCCCCGGCGGCTGTGCTTCAGAAAACGCCACCGCCCCTGAGGCACACCGAACCACCACGCCGTCTGAGACCGTCGCTCGGATTACCAAGCCGCCATCACTGTCCCCTGGGATGGTTGGCCTAACATTATCCTCAAGAAACTCTCTCTCAAGTGTCCTGACTCTCGCCTCACCCCACACAGCGGGCCGGAAAAGTTTCACAGGCGCGTCGCCTAATTTTGTCCACGCACCAGGGACCGCATCCATCGCCCTAACATGCGCTGACACCTCGTGCGCCGGTCTTGTCCAACTAATACGAGCCACGTGGCGCGATACCTTTGGAGCAAATGTAGCTGCGACATGGTCCTGTTCTTGCTCATCAGTCGCGCCTTCACTGATCAACGCTAACGCCTCGACCAAAGCCACCGCTCCGATTTCCGACAACCGGACCGTCAACTCACTCGCTGTCTCGTCCTCCAAGATCGGCTCTGCTACCTGACAGATAATCGCGCCGGAGTCCATTCCTTCTGCCATGCGCATAATGGTCACACCCGTCTCTGAGAGACCACGCGCTATGGCCCAATTTATCGGAGCAGCGCCCCGGAGTTCAGGGAGCAGCGACGCATGTACGTTGATTGATCCCATAGGCGGAAGGTCGAGCACCTCCGGCCGCAGTATATGGCCATAGGCAACTACAACTGAGATGTCCGGCCCCAGTTGACCTATCTCCTCAAGGAACGCCTCTCCACTAGGAAGTTCCGGAGTGAACACCGGAAGATCCTGAGCCAAGGCCACCTTCTTTACCGATGAGGGCCGGAGCCTACGTCCACGCCCTGCTGGTCTGTCGGGTTGCGTCACCACACCTACAATCTCATGGCCCTCTGCCGAAAGTGCTCTGAGAGAAGGCACACTGAAGTCCGGCGTACCCCAAAACAAGATCTTCACCCGGTATCAACCGATGCTTCCGCCTCAATCTTTTTCCATTTCTTTAGAAGCATTCGCCGTTTGAGCATCGACACGCGGTCGATAAAAAGGATGCCGTCGAGATGGTCAATCTCGTGTTGGAGCGCTCGAGCTAAGAGGTCATCAGCCTCAACAATGATGTCATTTCCGTCAGGATCTTTCGCTTCGACTCTCACGGATACGGGGCGCTGAACGACCTCTTCCAAACCTGGAATACTCAGACATCCCTCGGATTGCTTAGCGACCTCCTGGCTCTCCCAAGTCACGATAGGATTGACCAGCGCTAGGGGCTGTTTTTTAAGCTCGCCATCATCATGTCCCCGCAAGCCCACGACGATCACCCGGAGTGAAAGCCCGACCTGGGGCGCAGCCAGACCGATCCCATCGGCATGGTACATCGTTTCAAACATGTCACGGATGAGCGCTCCTAGATCCTCATCGAAGACAGTAACATCCTCGGCCGGAGCGCGGAGCACGGGGTCTCCCATGTAAACGATTTCGCGAATGGCCATCAGGTACTCCCCCCCCTACTCTTCTGACCTCATGTTCAAATGATCCTTCTCCTCGAGCACACTGGCTACGCGGCCGCGATCAACCGTGACTCGAGTACTTTCTCCTGTCCGGACAGTGAGACGGTGTCCATCAGAATGGATAACCGTTCCAATCAAACCACCGTTGGTGACAACCTCATCACCCTTCTTCACACCCTCAACCATCTTTTCGTGCCTCTTTCGCTCCTTCATCTGCGGACGGATCAGAAGGAAATAGAAGATTGGGATAATGAGTGCGAAGTTGAGCATCATACGGAGGCCGAAGTTCTGATCCGGCGCAGCCTGCATCAGCAGCGTTATAGGCGTCACGAAGCCTTCCCCTCTTTTTTATAGCGTTCTAACCAGTCCCTGTGCCAATGGTCGAAGCTTCCGTCAATCACTCGACGGCGGGCCTCTTCACCTAGACGGACCAGAAACCGGAGATTGTGAATCGAAATAAGTCGTAAGGGCAGCCATTCGCCCGATACAACCAGATGACGAAGATAAGCTCGATCGTAATGGGCGCAGGTATAGCAATCGCATTCCGTATCAATCGGACGGGTATCTGACCGAAACCGAGCAGCCTTAAGATTGATCTGACCCTCTATACTGGTCCAGGCAGTTCCATGTCGCGCGTTGCGCGTTGGGGCGACGCAGTCGAAAAGGTCGCAGCCTCGCTTTATGGCTTCCAGAAGATCATCTGGGTAACCGACACCCATCAAATAGCGCGGACGATCTTTTGGAAGAACATCGTCGAGCAGCTCGAGGGTCCTCCACATATCCGGCTTTGACTCACCGACACTTAGCCCTCCAATCCCGAAACCGTCCCAGTCATTTAGCGACATCGACTGTTCCGCATGCTCTCTTCGAAGGTCGTCAAAGACGTTGCCCTGAAGAACAGGGAAAAGACTTTGTTCCGGAAACTCACCCACCTGCTCCAACTCGTCGAACCGTATCCTACAACGCCGCAACCATTCGAGAGTCCGGCGGTTCGCTTGCTCAGCGGTCTGGCGATCGCATCCCCCAGGCGGGCACTCATCGAACGCCATTACAATGTCAGCACCAAGAGTACGTTGGATGTCCATGACGGATTCAGGGGTAAAAACGTGTCGAGATCCGTCAACGTGGCTCTGAAAGTCGACACCGTCGTCATGTACTTTGCGGGTGCCCCTCAGAGAAAAAACCTGGTAGCCACCACTGTCCGTCAAGATCGGGCCGTCCCAACGCATAAAGTCATGCAGCCCTCCTAGCTGCCGCACCAAATCTTGACCCGGCCTCAAGTACAAGTGGTACGTATTCGCTAGCACGACCTGCGCCCCTAGCTCCTTAACCTCCTCCATGACAAGGCTCTTGACCGTCCCAGCAGTCCCGACCGGCATGAAGGCCGGAGTCGACACACTTCCATGAGGTGTCGTTAAGGAGCCGGCGCGGGCTGAGCCCTCGGTTGCGGAAAGGGTGTAGTCAAACATTGCGGGAAAATGTAACCGCAAGGACCATGACGAGCCTGTTGCCCTATCATCTCTTTAACTGGCGCTACCCGCCAAAATCTAGAGCCAAGAAATGATGTAGGCTCATTTGATCGGTCTGTGGGGTTGTTTTTCCTGATCTTCAAGCCAACACGAGAAACGTGCTCATCCGCAAGAAGGCATGACCAGCATAGCGTCACCATACGAGTAAAATAGGTAGCGCTCGCGGACAGCTTCTGCATATGCCGCCATAGTGCGGTCGTACCCCCCCAAAGCGGCGACGAGCATAATCAGAGTAGACCGGGGGAGGTGAAAGTTAGTGAGCAGGCCATCAACCACCCGGAAGTTATAGGGTGGCCAAATAAAGAGGTCCGTCTGTGACCAACCAGGTCTCAACGAGCCATCATCTCGCGCGGCCGACTCAAGAGCGCGAACCGCCGTCGTACCGACCGCCCAAACTCTGCCACCATCCATTTTCGTGCGTTCGACCGCCTCGATCGCTGAGTCCGGAATGAAGTACCTCTCTACATGCATCGAGTGACCAGATGGGTGCTCGGTGTTGACCGGACGAAAGGTGCCCAGTCCCACATGAAGTGTTATCGCAGTCCGCTTTATGCCCTTTGTCTCGAATTCTTTAAGCAGATCATTTGTGAAATGCAATCCTGCGGTCGGAGCCGCAACAGACCCTCCAGTCCTCGCATAAACCGTCTGGTAGCGATCTCGGTCAAAAGGCTCTATTTCGCGATCGATATAGGGAGGCAGCGGCATCGAACCATTCCTCTCAATCGCCGTTTCGATGTCCAAATCACTCCTCAATCGTACCAAACGGTTTCCTGATGGCAGCACCTCTAGAATTTCGACACTCAGCTCATCTCCTATCTCTACCACATGCCCCGCACGAAGCTTCCTGCCGGGCCGGACCAGTGCCTCCCAGAGAGCAGGATCCTCATCCTCCCCCAATCCACTGGGCTTTAACAGCAGAACTTCCGCCCGGGCACCCGTAGTTTTCTGTCCATTCAATCGTGCCGGCAGGACCTTGGACTCGTTCACAACCAATAGGTCACCAGGCCTTAACAAGCTCACAAGATCCCGGATCGTATGATGGCCAAACGGGCCAATTTCAGGGACGACAAGTAGGCGAGCCTCATCTCGTCTTTTAGCAGGACGCTGTGCAATCAACTCACTGGGCAACTCGTAGTGATAATCGGAGACCTTATCACTCACGGAACGTACTCATCCGATAGTCGGATAGGGCCAGCCTTACTCCGTCTCGGTAAACAGAGATGCCTGGTTCCCATCATCAGCATTCTTCCCCGATTCGGGCAGTGTATATCCAAGGTGACGAAATGCACGCTGCGTAGCCACACGCCCCTGAGGGGTTCGCTGCAGAAACCCCTCCATAATGAGGAAGGGCTCGTAGACCTCTTCTAGGGTCGTCGGGTCTTCGCCCATAGCGACAGCCAGTGAGTTTAGGCCAACTGGCCCACCCTCAAACTTTTCAATCAGAGTCTTCAGCACGTGTCCATCCATCTCGTCGAGCCCGTACTCATCTACATCAAGAAGCTTTAAAGCCGCCTGAGCCACATCTCGACCTATGCTGCCGTCAGCCCGTACCTGAGCGTAGTCCCGCACCCTCCTCAGAAGTCGGTTAGCCACACGCGGAGTTCCCCGCGACCGTCTCGCGATCTCTTCGGCTCCGTTCTCTGTGGCATCTATGTCGAGAATGTCAGCACTTCTCCTGACGATCGTTACTAGCTCGTCAGGAGGATAGTAGTTCATACGCTGCACAATCCCGAAGCGAGCCCGCATAGGCGCAGTGAGTGATCCGAACCGGGTGGTGGCGCCCACCAAGGTGAAACGCTCAATCTTCATCGTCATTGTCTGTGCCTTAGGACCGTCTGACAGACGAATATCTACCTGCCAGTCCTCCATCGCCGGATAAAGAAACTCCTCAATGATCGGACGAAGCCGATGGATCTCGTCTATAAATAGAATGTCACCCTCGCGCTGGTTCGTGAGGATACCCACTAGGTCAGCCGGCTTCTCGAGCACCGGGCCAGACGTCGTCTTGATGTTGACCCCCATCTCCCTTGCAAGCAGGGTGGCCAGCGTTGTTTTGCCCAGGCCCGGAGGACCATGGAAGAGCACGTGATCGAGCGGCTCCTTTCTCAGTTGTGCAGCCTCTATCGCTATAGACAAGGCTTCACAGACTTTCCCTTGCCCTATGAATTCTGAAAGGCGGTTTGGCCGGAGCGATGGCTCTACCTGAGCGTCCTCCGAGAGCGACTCGGGCGTCGTAATCTGAGTGTGTTCGGTCATAATCTTTTTACCCCGCCAGAACTCGTCGGACCAGTTCATCGGTCGAATCCGGCGCTCCCTCTTGGAGCACTTCTCGAACCGCTTTGTCCGCATCAACGAACGAATATCCAAGAGCGATAAGAGCCTGAACGG
>CETH01162894.1_pt1 | contig 17762 bp, 18 predicted proteins | sample 361461 | NCBI WGS metagenome assembly CETH01 (sample SAMEA2622695, study PRJEB7988) | marine metagenome | isolation source: saline water (ENVO:00002010), including
ATTTTGCAAAGCAAGTAAGAAAAAATATTATTTATACAGCTTATAAAGCGGGAGCTAAAAGTGCTCATATAGGAGGAGCTTTATCAATTGCTGACTTAGTGGCTGTTCTTTATTCAGATATTATTAAAATTAAAAAATCAAAAAAGATCGATGAAAATAGAGATAGATTTATTCTTAGCAAGGGACATGCTTGTTTAGCTTTGTATTCTGCTCTCGTTGAAAAAAAACTATTGAAAAAAAAAGATTTAGAAACTTTCGAGTCGGATGGAAGTAAACTTTTAGGTCACCCAATTATAAACAAGACTGATGGCATTGAATTTTCAACTGGAAGTCTCGGAATGGGTTTATCATTAGGAGTTGGAGTTGCGTTAGCAGCTAAAAAAAAGAAAAAAAATTATAAAGTCTTCGTAATTATAGGCGACGGAGAATGCAATGAAGGATCAATTTGGGAAACTATTCTATCTGCAAGTCACTTTAAGCTTGATAATATGACAATTATTGTAGATAGGAATAACTACCAACAAACAGGAAAAAATTCAGACATTATGGATTTAAAAAATTTAAAAAGTAAATTTGCAAGTTTTGGTTGTGATACATTTGAAATAAATGGACATGATTTAAAGAAAATCTATTCAGTATTATCCAAAAAAAATACAAAAAAGAAACCCAAGGTGATTGTTGCAAACACAATTAAAGGAAAAGGCTTTAAATTATTTGAAAATAATAATAATTGGCATCATTCTGTAATTACAAAATCAATTTATAAAGAAATTTTGAGGGAAATTTAGAAATTAATGAACGCTGAAAAAAATATTAAGCTTTGGTCTACACTAGGTATGAGAGCGACCTTTGGTTTAATTGCTCTTGAATTAGCAAAAAAAAATCCTGAGTTAATTATAACAACATCTGATGTGTCAACTTCAGCTGGTTTAGACAGATTTAAAAAACAACATCCTGATCAGTATATAGATGTTGGAATTGCTGAACAAAATTTAATTGGAGTTTCAGCTGGACTATCAAGTGAAGGTTTCAAGGTAATATCAACTACTTTTTCACCTTTTCAAACATTAAGATGTTGCGAACAAATTAAAGTTAATCTTGGTTATATGAAGCATAAAGTTTGCATGGTAGGCCTAGCTAGTGGTTTGGTATTAGGGAATTTAGGATTTACTCATTGTAGCATTGAGGATATCGGTTCATTAAGATCAATTCCGAATATCACGATAATAGTACCCTCAGATCCATACGAATTATTTAAAGTATTAAGCGAGGCTATAAACTATAGGGAGTCCGTTTATATTAGACTAACTGCTGGATCTAATTCTAAAATCATCAATAAAAAGGATTATGATTTTAAAATTGGAAAAGCAGTTGAAATATTACCCGGAAAAGACGTTGCTATAATTGGATGTGGTAATATTTTGAGCAATTGTTTAGATGCAGCAAAAATTTTAAAACAAAAGAATATTGATTGCTCTGTAATAAACATGCATACAATTAAGCCGATAGACAACGAAAAGATAAAGAATATTTCAAAAGATTATAGTTTAGCACTTACAGTTGAAGAACATAATATAATTGGGGGACTTGGTAGTTCTGTATCAGAAATATTTTCAGATCAAGGAAGTAATTGCAAACTTATTAGAATAGGTGCTGAAGATTTTTATTCAACGGGGGGTAGTTATGATTATCTAAAAAATATTTACGGTTTATCGACAGAAAAAATCGTCGAAAAAATTCTTTCAAATTTTAAACAAAATGAAAAATAAAGAGAAATATATTGACATTTTTGTTAAATCCTTAGCCATTGATAAAAAAAAATTTAGTGAAAAACTTAAGTATAATGATATTCCAGAATGGGACTCAATTAATCACATGACTTTAATGTCTGGATTAGAAGAGGGATTCAATATCACAATGGAGTCAGACGATATAATAGATTTCAGTTCCTTTAAAAAAGGTATACAAATTTTGAAAAAATACAAAATTAACTAAGAATATTGGATTGACTTTAAACTTTATTTATGAAAAATTGTTCAAATATTGAACATAAAGATTAAAAAATGAAAAATTATAAAACTTCAGAGTTGAAAAATAAACTTACCTCCAATGGACACAAAATAATTTTATTTGGAGCAGGTGATATTGGAGAATTGGTAAAGTATGCTTTAAATCAATTAGGTTTAAAAGTTGACTATTATGTTGATAACGACAAAGATAAGCACGGAAAAAAAAGATATGGTGTTAAAGTTCTATCTTTTCAAGAATTGATACTGTTAAATAAAAATTCAAACATATTTATCAGCAACAATTATTATTCCTCTATAGGCGCAGAACTAAATAAATTGGGTTTTACAAATTTTTATGATTGTGTTGAGCTTTTAAATAATACTGATTTTAAAGATCATAAGTTCGAGTCACTACACACATTAAAAATTGATAGAAGAATAGAATATTATAAAAACATGTGCTTAAAAGATGAGTATAGCTCTTCTGGAGAACTTAATATTAAGAATCTTGATGTTCAAATTACTGAGAGATGTTCGCTTAAGTGTTCTCATTGTTCTAATTTAATGCAATTTTATGAAAAACCAGTAAACGAAGACTTAGATTTATTGTTTTCATCGTTGGATAGATTTATGGAATGCGTAGATAAAATTTATGAGTTTAGAGTTTTAGGAGGCGATCCTTTTATGAATAAAGACATGTACAAAGTTGTAAATAAATTAGCGAACTATGATAAGACAGAGAAAGTCATTGTATACACTAATGGCAGAATTGTTCCCAAGGGTCCAAATTTAGAATGTTTAAAAAATGAAAAAGTAATTTTAGATATGACGAACTATGGTTCTCTTTCTAACAATCATCAACAAATTGTAAAAGTTTGTGAAGAAAATAAAATTTCCTATTCTGAGAGTTTAACTACAGTTTGGCAAGATTGTGGAGAAATTTTACCCAAGCAGGATAGATCAGAATTAGAAAAGAAACGAAAATTTATTGATTGTTGCAATAGCGATCAACTAAGTTTACTTAAAGGAAAACTATATAGATGCCCGTTTTCAGCTAATGCAGAAAATTTAAAGGCAATACCTTTCAACAGTGATGATCAGGTCGATTTGAACGATCAAAAAATTTCTATTCCCGAGTTAAAAATTAAGATTAAAGATTTAGTTTATAACAAAGATTATGTTTCAGCTTGTGACTTTTGCAATGGAAGAGACTATACTGTTAAAAAAATTAAAGCAGCTGAACAGACAAAAAAACCTCTACCTTATATTAGAGTAGTTTAGTGGACCTTTCTTATTTGTAGTATTTGGAAAAACCTAAATGAGAATATTATTTAGCATTATAATTCCAGTATATAATTCAGAAAAATATCTTTTGGGTTCACTAAAAAGTATTCTATCTCAATCGTTTCCTCAAAAAAATTTTGAAATAATAATTATTAATGATAATTCAAAAGATAGTTCAGATATAATAATTAAAAAATTTAAAAAAAAATTTAAAAATATCAAAGTTATTCAAAATAAAATTAATAAAAAAGTTTCCTATTGTAGAAATATTGGAATTCGAAAAGCTAGAGGCGAATATATAATCTTTTTAGATAGTGATGATGAATTAAAAAAAAATTCATTAAGAAAAATTAAAAATATTGTAAAAAGTAATCGTCCTGAAGTTGTTCTATGTTTAGAATTTAAATCTAACAAATTTAAAATTAGAAATAAGAAAGTTAGTAAATTAAAAAATGTAAATTCATTTTTATCTTATGAAAATAAGGCACGTATTTATAATCCTAACTGCTGGAATATGATTATAAAAAAAAATTTCCTAAAAAAGAAAAAAATAAGCTTCAAAAAGATAAATATTTTTGAAGACCAAATTTTTTGTACGTCTGTATTATTTAAAGTAAGTAAAATAAAAATTCTTCCTGGGACATTTTATAATTATATACAAAGACCATTAAGTTTATCAAGAAACACAAATTATTTTGCTTTAAAATCTTGCATGTTAGCATTGGTTAACTTTTTACAAATTTTAAAAAACAATAAGTTAACAAAAAATAAAATACAATTTATTAAAAATAGAATTAAATTTATCGAATTTATATTTAAAAAGTATATTTTGATATGTTCTTTATCACAATTAAAAAAACTTGATCAAATTTACAAAAATTTTAAAGGATATGATACAATTAAAAAAAAATATCTTAACAACAAATCTTTTTTAATTTCGAATTGTATAGAATTAAGAAAAAAAATAATTTCTAGAGTGTTAAACTATAAATATGAAAAATTTAGTAAAATTTTTATTTTTGGTTTTGGTATTGAAGGCAGAACAATTTTTCATATTCTGAGAAATAATAATATAAAAGTTAATAACTTTGTAGACAGTAATAAAAACTTTAAAAATTATAACTATTTCGGGAAAAAAATAATTAACTTAACGGAACTTAAAAATGAGTTAAATAAAAATTCAAAAGCTCTAATTCTTTTGAGTAAAACCCTAAATAAGTCACAAAATATAGGTACAAATTTTAAGAATTTATATTTTAAACAAAGGGTAATTAATCTATAGATTTTTTTTTACAAAAAATCTTCCATCAGTACGTAGATCATCTTTCAATATGCTAAAAGTTGGCTTCAATTTAAGCAAATCAAAGTTTATACCTTGAATTTTTTTTCTATCTAAAATTTTTTTACTTAAAAGAGCTTTATCAAGTTTTTTACTTATATATACGTTATATTTAAATTTTAAGTTTCTTGCGTAAAATTTAATTAGTATTTTTTCTTTTTTCTTTTTATTATTTACCAAATATCCATTGAATTCTTTTATGAATCTATAAGGCACACCCACCGCCTGTTCTACAACATGATGAAAAGGAAAACCGTTTAGTTTAGTTTCATCTGAAACTCTTTGATGTAAATCAACAAAAAGATTTTTGCCTTTATTTTTTATTAAGTATCCAAATGGAGAGTTCAAACTGAAACAATTAATATGTCTTTGGCTGCAAAGTTTTTTTTTGTCTTTCCCAGTGACTGCGAAGGAATAAACTGGATTAAAAGTCCTAGAGAAATCTTTTCTTCGTAAAGCAATGTTTCCCAATGCACCTGATTGTGAAAGAGTTTTATTTGGATAAAAAATTTTTCCTTTAAAGAAATCCCAATTAAAGGTTGGTATTAATAAAGTACCTTGTTTACCAATTTTTTTTTTTATTATGTCAATAAATTCATTCGGATCAAATTTAATTTTTTTTGCTCTTGATTTTATTAATAATTTAAGAATATCTGAAGTAATAACAATTTTATCGCCTTCTTTAATTTTTAATTTATTTAGAAATAAGCTCAAATTCATGTAATTGCAAAATTATATTATAATAAGTTGTAATCTGCAGTGTACGGGATGGATAATGAGCTTTCAGCATCTTTTATAAATGGAGTTTTATTAATTGAATTAAACCTTACAAGATATACCCATCTAGCTTTTTTTTTATTTAAATTCGGCAATGTTCCATGAAATAAATAATTATGAAATATTACAGCATCACCTGCATTCAATTTAATATACTGTGACTTATACTTACTTAAATTAGGTTTGCTAAAAAGTTTATCAATAATTTTTTGCCTTCCATGTCCTGCAGCTCTGGCTTCTTTATTATATCCTTTATATGGCACAAAACCTAGCTCGTGTGTCTTTGGTCTAATATAAAGACCACCTGTTTTTTTATTTAAATTTACTAAAGGCATATAAAACAAAACTAGTTTTGTTGACATCTGTCCTAACTCTTGATGTTGAGGTAGATAATAAGGGTCATCTGAGTGATCGACTCTTACTTGCGAAGACCCAACGAAAACGGTTTTCTCTTTTAAAATATTTTTGACAATTTTAGTAATTTTTTCAGAATTCGAAATTGTGTTTATACTATCTAGGAAAGTTATAGTTTGATAAAAATGGGATTTAAGTGCTGGATTTTTTTTTCTTAAAAAAAGATATTTTTCATCCAGGTTCAATTTAGTCTTTAAAGACGGATCAATTGTATCCAAAGAAACATCAATAAGCTGATTTAATTGAAAAAATATCTTCTTTATCTGGGTTTTGCTTAAGAAATTTGGCAAAACTACAAATCCATTCTTTTCGAAATTTTTACAAATAGTTTTTGTATTCATTTTTAATAAATCGAAATTTTGAAAAATAATTGTACATTTTTGTTCAATAATTGTACAGTATAATAATTGTTGTATGTTTCAAGCAAATAATGTTTGCTACGAGAAATTAAAAAAAGTATAAATTTGAAAAATTTAAATATGATATAAGTATTATATGCCAATAGCTTCTTCTTTATTAAATAAACCAAGACTACTTGAAAAATTAAGAAAATTTTATGATTATGTTCATAAAAATGATGGAAAAGTTGGACAAAAAACTAGAGGTATAGATTTAAACTTTAATAATGCTTGTAACTTAAGATGTAAATATTGTTTTACTAATTCTCCAAAAGGGGATCACGTGAAAGAGTATCTAGACATAAAAGCAATTAAAAGATTGGCTGATGAGGCCGATGAATTAGGATATTTTGAATTTGATCTTCAAGGTGGTGAGTTACTGCTTCAGCCCAAAAAATTATTTGAGGTTTTGGATGCAATAAAACCTGAAAGATTTTACATGTACTTAACTACAAACGGATTTTATCTTGATAAACCTATGGCAGAAAAACTAGCAGAATATAAAGTAAGTAGAGTTTCAGTAAGTATAGACAGCATGGATGAAAAAGTTCACGATGAAATTCGTGGAAGAAAAGATTCTTGGAAGAGAGCAATCGAAGCTTTGAAACATGTCAAAAATGCAGGAATGGATCCTTATTTAAATATTACTGTAGGTCATTACAATGCAAACACAGATCATTTTAAAAGATTATTAGATTATTCTAAAGATCAAAAATATAAAACTCTCTTAAATGTAGCTGTTCCGTCTGGCATGTGGCAAAAAATGGATGAAATTATTTGTGATGATAAAGATAGAGAGTATTTAAGAAAAATAAGAAAAGAGTATAAAAATTTAGTTAGAAATATTTGGAATCCATTTGATCAAAATCATGAAAAAATTTTGGGATGCACTACCGTAAATAGAGTTTATGTAACTCCAATTGGAGATGTTTTAGTTTGTCCCTACGTTCACATAAAAATAGGCAATATTTTTGAACAGTCCTTAAAAGAAATTATAGATCACGGTTTCAGTATTAAATATTTTAGAAATCATAGCGATCTTTGTCTTGCAGGAGAAGATAAAACGTTTATTAAAAAATTTATGTCAAAAGATGGTCAAACAATTTTTAACCCAGCCCTATCTAAAGAAATTTTTTCTTCGGATGATTTTGTAAAATAATCATTATAAATATTATGGATAATATAGAAAAATATAAAAAAACTTTTATAAGCGCACTTAATATAGATAAGAAAAAATTTAATCAAAATTTGAAATACAACGAGATACCTGAGTGGGACTCAATAGGCCATATGACTTTGATATCTAGTTTAGAAAACGAATTTAATATTTCTATAGAAAACGATGATGTGCTTGACTTTAGCTCTTTTAAACAAGGCATAAAGATTTTAAAAAAATATAAGGTTAATTAAATGTTATTTAATGAAGTTTCTCAGCAATTTTCCAGTCTTCTATATCGTCAATATCAATGGATTTCCTAAATGGAAGCTTATATCCAATATAACTGTAATTTTTTTTAATAAAATTTAATTTAAGCAATTTATTTCCAGGATAGATATAAAACTGTCCAGCATCATAATATTTATCCCCTATATCTTGTGACCTTAACAGTTGAGACTTTCGACTTAAAGATGTTAGTTCTCCCTTCTTGTTTATGATATAAGCCCATTCTATTGGCACTTTATATTTTGAAATTGATAATAATGGTTTTTTAATTTTTAACTTTTTATAAAAAATAGATATTTTTTTTAGATCTTTTGCATTCAAATTAGGAGCGCAAGGCATTATTGACCAAATTTCGTCAAATACAAAACCTATTTTTTTGTATTCCTTTACAACATACTTGTAGACCTCAAATAAAGGAGTTTTATCGTTAGACAACTTTTTAGTTCTCATAAAATCTATATTAATTTTTTTCTTTTCCACAATTTTTTTTATAAGATTGCTTTCAGTGGACACATGTATCTTATTGAAAAGTTTACTTTTTACTGCACTATTAATTGTATAATAAATAATTGGTTTTTTTTTAAATTTTTTTATATTCTTATTTTTTATTCTTTTCGATCCTCCTCTTGCTGGTATGATTAGTAATCTTTTGAGTTTTTTCATTTAGTTTAGTCGTTGAAAACCTGAAATAATAGTAGGATACTTTAAAACTTTCTTAACACTCAAACCATCTTCACATTTTTGAATTAATTTAAAAACCTGCTCTAGTTCATAAAAATAATTTTCTAATATACTTTTATTATGAGCAATAGACGCATAAACAGAAGAAGATGCTAAAAAACCTTTTTTTAGCATTTCTTGCGCAATTAGAGTTTTATAATCTAAATTATTTTTACTTGAAAAATTAAAACTACATAAAGCAGGTAACCCTGAAATTTTGATATCTAGCTCATATTTATCACTCAGCTCGCCCCATTTTTTAACAATTTTCTTTCCAATCAAATCAATAGTTTTCCAAGATTTTACACGACTCATTTCTTTTAATGTTGCTAATGCAGCTACAGGACCAATTCTTTCACTCCAAAATGTGCTACTAATAAAAGAATTTTTAGCACTTTGCATAATATTTTTTTTACCCACTATAGCTGTAATTGCATAGCCGTTCCCTAATGCTTTTCCAAATAAAGCTATGTCAGGATTTACTTTAAAAAATTTATGTAATCCACCATAATTTTTTCTAAAAGCTGAAGTACATTCATCAAAGATGAGCACTATCCCTTTTTTGTCTGCTAATTTTCTCACTTTTTTTAAAAATGAATTTTTAGGCATTTCATTTCTAACTACCTCCATACAAATTACCCCTATATTTTTTTCTAAAACAATTTTTTCTAGTTCGTTGTAATCGTTAAATTTAAAAGGAAAAATACTTTCTGCTAATTTCTTTGGTACACCTTTGGTGGGAAGATTTTTTAATAAATGATTATTTAAATTATTTTGTTTATTCACATTTGTAGCTAAATACCAATCATGCCATCCGTGATAACCACAAAAAGCGACATTATCTTTTCCTGACGCAGCTCTAGCTATTCGAATTGCAATTGCATTTGCTTCTCCCCCAGTCCTTGCAAACTTTACCATTCCTGCCCACGGATGTATTTCTATTAATTTTTCTGCTAATTGTACTTCCTCTGAGCAATTTAATGTGCTTAAATTTCCTTCTTTAATTACCTTCTTTATTTTTTCGTCGACTTTACTATTAGAGTAGCCGAGTATATTTGTTCCAACCCCCATTAGACTTAAATCAAAATACTTGTTTCCATCCAAATCCCAAACCTCACATCCTTTAGCTTTTTTAAAATAAACTGGCCATCCTTTTGGTAAAAAACGATCTGGATTTTTAGAAAGAAGCATGTTACCTCCGGGAATGATTTTTTTTGCCTTCAAGTAAATTTTTTGCCCTTTATTTACTTTTAATATTTTTTTTTTCATTTTTACCATTTCGAGGGGTTAATTATTTTTTCATCAAAACAATTAAGTTGTTGAAAATCATAATTTTTTCTTGTGTTCACTTTTAATCTTACAATATCCTCTAATTGATTCGAATTATCAACTCCTACAACAACTTTTTTTACATATTTATTTAAAATTACAAAATTCAAACAAGCTGCTAATGGACTTAATTTGTTTTTATTTAACCAATTGTGATAATTTTTAAATACAATATTATATTTTTTAAACTTTAATGGAATTTTCGTGTAATTTTTAAGCAGAAGACCTTGTAAAAAAATAGACCTAGCATGGAATTCTGTACCAAATCTTACTAGTTTTCTTAACCACCCAGAATTAACTATTCTATGATCGAAAAGATTAAGAGGTCCTTGAATTATGTCAGGCTTATACTTTTTAAAAAATTTATCTAATTCTTTGGGGTCGTAAATAGAATAACCTATTTTATTTACTAATCCTTTTTTTTTCAATTTTTGCAATGAATGGTAAATTTGAGCTCCTTTTTTTCCTTTAAGCTCACCTGTATTGTGGATTAATAATCCATAAAATTTTTTTAATTTTAATTTCGATAAAGAGTTTTCAACTTTGTCCAAAATTTGTTTTTCAACATTTATATCTAAGCTACTCCTTATCTCAGAAATCTTTGATATAATTTTAAATTTGGAAAGATTATATTTTGCCAAATTTTTTTCTGAATTTTTGTAACTTATCGCTGTATCTATATATTGTATTTCTCTTTTTTTTATTTCTAAAAAAATTTTAGCAAATGAATTATTTTGAGCTAAATTTGATTGATTTATTCCATAAGGCGAACCTAAATTAGCAGTCCCAAGTATTAATTTTTTATTAATTTTTTTCAATTTTTTTTATTTAAAAAATAACGTAGATGTTTAATTATATAATTTTGTTCTTTTTTTTTAATCTTATAAAATAATGGTAAAGATAAAGTATTATTATAATATTTCTTCGCTCCAGAAAAATTATCTTTATTTTTTCCGTAAAAAGAAAACATATATAATGGTTTATAATGAAATTGAGGAAAGATATTTTTTTTGTTTAAATATTCAAATAATTTATCTTTACTTGATTTGATACTTTCAAAATTAACATTTATTAAAAAAAGATGATAACTAGCGTTTTTAAAAGATTTGTATGAAGGTAAGGAAATATTGTTACTTAGGTCTTTTATATATTTTTTATAATAGAAATACGAGTTTTTTCTATTCTTGATAAATAAATTAATCTTTTTTAGTTGAGTTATACCTAAAGCACAATTTATATCACTTAATCTGTAATTTAGTGACAAATTTTTTATGTCGTAGTCCCAATATTTTTTTCCTCTAAGGATATTGTGATTTCTAATTTTTTTTGCTTTATCGTCAATTTTTTTGTTGTTAGTTGTTACCAGACCACCCTCTGCAGTTGTAATAGTTTTTACTGGATGAAAAGAAAAAACACTTATATCAGCATGTTTACAAGATCCAACCATATATTTTTTATTATTTATTTCATATCTTGATCCTAAAGCATGACATGCATCTTCTATAATTAAAAAATTATATTTTTTTTTAATTCTAAAAAATTCATCAATATTCTCGGGATAACCACCCAAATACATGGTCACTATAGCTTTAATTTTTTTTATTTTATTTTTCTTAATACAATCTAATAAAGTTTTGGGCGTCATTTGACCTGTAGTGGGATCTACATCAGCTAAATAAATTTTTGCGTTTAGCTTGTCTGCCATGCTATATGAGGCAATAAAGTTAACTACAGGCATTATTATAACATCTCTGTTAGACAAGTTAATACTTCTAAAAGCAATATCTAATCCAGCAGTTCCGTTTATACATGTAGTTGTAAATTTTACTTTAAGAAATTTACTTAACTTTAATTCTAGATTTTTTACGTAGCTTCCTCCAGTTATAAAATTATTTTTGAGAGCTTTTGAAACTATATTGATATCAGATTTATCTACGAATTGTTTATTATAAGCAATTTTCTTCATATTTTTAATTTTAAAAAATTAACTTGACTGTTCATCTTTTGAACAGTAAGATTGTTCAACAATTGAACAATTATTAGACAATTATGAACGACAGTCAAGATTTATTAAATTTAATGAGAGCAATTAAAAAAAAACCTGAGCTCTCACAAAGAGAATTAGCAAAAGACTTAGGTTTTAGCTTAGGAAAATTAAACTATTGTTTAAAAGCATTAAAAAATAAAGGTTTAGTAAAGATAAGAAACTTTAGAAAAAAACCAGATAAAATAGATAATATCAAATACATTTTAACCCCAAAAGGAATTGCAGAGCGAACCAAGCTAACAATTAATTTTATGAAAAGAAAAATGGAAGAATATGATGAATTAAAAAGGGAATTAAATAAGAACAATGTGGACAATAATTAAGATAGATTTAAAAAAACTTAACACATTTAATCAAGATATTAAAAAGAAAATAGGTGATGATGTTAGAATATATTTTCCAAAAGTTAAAATCTCAAATAGAACATTACCTTTAATAGGCGATTATATATTTTGTTTTCATAACGAGTTTAGAAATTTGAGTTATATTAATAAATTAAAATTTACCAAAGGTCTAAAATATTTTTTAAATGGGCACATAGAGTCACAATCACAAATTGAGTATTTTGTTAATAAATGCAAATCATTAGAAAACGACAAAGGGTTGTTAAGTAAAAATATTTGTGAATTAATTCCTAATTCGATGTATCAATTTAAAACGGGTCTTTTGAAGAATGAAATTTTTAAATTATTAGAAATACAAAAAAATAAGATAAAGATTTTAATTAATGATGTTAAATTTAAAGTAAATTCAAATAACTTTATAATTTCTCGTAATTAAAAAATATAATGACGCCAAAAAATTTACAATGTGTAAGAAGCATAGTGCGGAGCTTTGTCTTTTTTAACATTTATTCTTTTTGACTATTTCAACAAAACTTATATAAATCAATTAACTTTAAATGATTAACAATAAAAAAATTTTAGTTACTGGTGGCACTGGTTCATTTGGTAAAAATTTAATTAGCCATTTAGAGAAAAAATTTAATCCAAAAAAAATAATTATTTTTAGTCGTGACGAATTAAAGCAAAGTCAAATGATGACAGAGTTTTCCAAAATCAGGTCAAAGCTAAGATTTTTTATTGGAGATGTCAGGGATTACTCCAGACTTAATTTAGCAATGAGAGATGTAGATATTGTTTTTCATGCAGCAGCTTTGAAAAACGTTCCACTTGCAGAGTATAACCCATTTGAAGCTATCAAAACAAATATTTTTGGTGCGCAAAACGTAATTGACGCCTCATTTGAAAATAATGTTAAAAATGTTTTGGCGTTGAGCACGGATAAAGCATCTTCACCAATTAATTTATATGGAGCAACAAAATTAGCATCTGATAAATTATTTATAACCGCCAATAATTTTAAAGGTAAAAATAAAACTAAGTTTAGTGTAGTTAGATATGGAAATGTAATGGGAAGCAGAGGTTCAGTAGTACCCATTTTTAATCAATTTCGTGATAAAAATTATATTCCAATCACAGATAAACGTATGACAAGATTTAATATTACCCTTCAAGAGGCAATAAATTTTGTATTAAATTCTCTCAAAATTATGCAGGGCGGGGAAATATTTGTGCCTAAAATTCCATCTTTTAAAATAACAGATTTGGCTAAAGCTATGTATCCAAAAAAGAAAGTTAAGATTATTGGCTTAAGACCGGGAGAAAAAATTCATGAAGAGATGGTTTCAACGGGTGAATCAATTAACACAATAAGATACAAAAATTCATATATAATTTGTCCTCAATCTGAATTTTTTAAGTGGGACAAAAAAAAGCACTTACGATCTAAAAAAGGTTCAAAAAAATTTCCTGAGAATACGTCGTACAATAGTGGCTCTAATAATGAGTTTTTGACTGTTGAAGCGATAAGATTAATTCTTAAGGCAAATAAGTTTATTTAAAAGTTAATTTCACATATCAATTATGCGTGAAGCACTAGTTCTTTCTTTAAGTAATAAGAATCTTAATAATGAGACAAATATACTTCTTGGTGGAGAGTGGGTACTTGAAAATCATAAAATTAAAAAAGATAAAGAATATAAAATTTTTAAATCCAAAAGTAGTTTAAAAAAGTATCGAAGAATCAATAGTATAGATGCAGACAAAATATATCAAGAGCTCTGTGTCGACTTATCAAAAGAGTTAAATATATTACATTCAGTTAACTTAAGTGTAAAATCTTGGAAAATAATATTTGGAAGCTGGCTTAAAATTTTTGTAAATATTTGTTACGAAAGAAGTTTTTTAATTTCAGACATAATCAATTCACACAAAATTTCAAAAATATATGGTACAAAAAATGAAAATTTTCAATTTTACAGCAATGGGACCTTAGAACAACGTTTTCAGGCCGCCGACTACTCATGGAATAATAATCTATTTTTTGAGATAATTAACTTCTTTGATTTTCAATGTGAAAAAGATTTTTCGATTGAAACAACTAATAACCATCAAGATTTTAAGGAAAGCTTATTTACGACAACATCAAAATCTAATGAATATAAAAAAAAATTAATAAAGATCTTTAATTTTTTAAAATTTTTCAGAAAAAAAAACGATGCATTAATCACTAAAACAGGATTACTATTTCCGTATGAAAAATTATTTGAAATTTTATTTTTTCAGTTTCCTCAAAATTATGAAAAAAAAACTATTAATTATAAAATTTATGATAGGTCTCAAAGGAAAAAATTAAATTTGCCATATGGAGATGAAAAAAATGTAAGAAACTTTGTTAGAAAAAATTTGGTAAAATTTCTTCCAATTTGCTTTGTTGAAAATTTTAAAGAAATATTTAACAACTGTGAAAAGGAATTTCCTAAAAATCCAAAGTTTATAATGACCGCATTTTCATGGGAGTACGATGTTAATTTTAAGTTTTATGCTGCAAAAAAGGTTAATGAAAATATTCCTTATTTCTTATTTCAACACGGTAATACTTATTTTACAGATGATTTTGTTTTTAATAGGCCAGAATACGAAACGGCTAAAAAATTTTTTTCATTTGGGTACTGTAAAAAAAAATTTTCAAAAGGATTTTGCAACCACTTAACCTTAGGGAAAAAAATAAAATCGAAAAAAAACGGATTACTTCATTTGGTCTCGCCTTTTTTACCAGGAAGAATATTCCCGTATGAACAAAGCATTGAAACAATTGATTCTTTTAAAAATATTTATAATTTTGAAAAAAAAATCAGCGACAATTTAAGAAAAAAAATTTTATTAAGATCAACTAGAGAATTTTTGGAGACCAATAGAGGGAAATGGTATGCAGATAAATACTTTATTAATTTTGAAAAAAAACAAATTGATTATGGATCTAATGATTATAATGAAAATCTTAAAAACTCCCGAATAAATTTATTTTTTTACGACAGTTCAGGAATATTGGATAATTTCATTTATAATATTCCTACAATCGGCGTTTGGAATAATTTATATAACCACATTGAGGAAGAATTTGTTGATAAATATAAACTTTTAAAAGATGCTAATATAATTTTCGATAGTGTAGATGAGTCAATTGTACATTTAAATAATATCTGGGATGATGTTGAGTCATGGTGGTTTTCAGAAAAAACGCAAAGAAATATTAATCTATTCAATTCAAACTTTAATAATAAAGGAAGTATAATTTCTTTATTTAAATTAAGAAAGTATGTGAAAAGTAATATCTATTAACTTTTTAAAGAATAAATGAAATCACGAAAAAAAAACATACTAATAATAGGTGGCACAGGTTTTATTGGATATCATTTAGCTAAGGCCTGCCTATCAAAAAAATTTAATGTATTTAGTTTTTCTAGTTCTAGACCTAAGAAAATTCGGACTTTATCAAGGGTAAAATATTTAATTGGTAGACTAGAAAATAAAAATGATCTCAAAAAATTTGATAAAACTGTTTTTGATTATGTTGTCAATTGTGGCGGGTATGTAGACCATAAAAATAAAAAAAAAACATATAAAAGTCATTATTTGGGCAGTTTAAATCTTTACTATTACTTTAAAGAAAAAAATTTAGTAAAATTTGTACAAATTGGAAGTTCAGCAGAATATGGAAAAATGCAATCTCCTCTTAAAGAAAGCGCTAAACCAAAACCTACAGAAATTTATGGTAAGTCAAAATTACTTGCATCTAATTTCTTGATAAAAAAATATAAAAAAGAAAAATTCCCTGTTGTTATATTGAGATTTTTTCAAATTTTTGGAAATAAACAAGATCCTAATAGATTTATTCCTTTCGTAATAGATGAGTGTTTATCAAATAATAATTTCGATTGCTCAATATGCACTCAAAAGAGAGATTTTTTGTATATTGATGATGCAATAAAAGCAATTTTACTGTCTATAAGAAAAAAAAATATAATTGGAAAAATTATTAATATTGGCAGTGGTAACCCAATTACATTAAAGGATATTATTTTCAAGATAATTGGAATTGTTAAAAAGGGTAAACCAAATTTTGGTAAAATAAAATTAAGATTAGATGAAAATAAAATAATTTTCCCAGATTTGAGAGTAGCTAAAAAAAATTTAGGCTGGAAAGTAAAAAATAATTTTAATTTAAGTTTGAGAAAAACTATTAATTCTTATAAATATCTAAAAGCAAAATGAAAGTCATAATTTTATCTGGAGGGTTGGGAACAAGAATATCTGAGTATACGAATACAATCCCAAAACCGCTTATCAAAATTGGTAAATATCCAATCTTAATACATATAATGAAACACTACTTAGATTATAAGTTCAATGAATTTATAATAGCTACTGGTTATAAAAAAAATCTTATTAAAAAATATTTTAAAAGCTTTGAAAAAGAGGAGAAACCTTTTAATTTTAAGATTAATAACAACAAATGTAAAATAACTATTGTTGATACTGGTTCTAATACTATGACAGGAGGCAGAATAAAAAGATTGAAAAAATTTTTTAAAAAAGATGAAAAATTTATGTTTACATATGGCGATGGAGTTTCAAATGTAAATTTGACAAAACTTAAAAAATTTCACCTAAAACAAAAAAGAATAGCTACAGTGACTGCTGTACATCCGCCAGCAAGATTTGGAGAAATAATTATAAAAAAAAATTTGGTAACATCATTTAAAGAAAAACCACAAATCAAAACTGGTTGGATAAATGGAGGTTTTTTTGTTACAGATTATAACTTTTTTAAATTCTTAAAAAATGATAAAGAAATTTTAGAAAAGAAACCTTTAGAAAAACTTTCACGATTGAGAAAATTATCCGTTTTCCGACATAATGGATTTTGGAAATGCATGGATACTGTTAGAGATAGAGACGTTTTAAATAAAATTCTTAAAGGCAAGACCTTTTTTTAATATTTATGAATGATAAATTTAATAAAATATTTAAGAATAAAAGAATAATTATAACTGGTCATACTGGATTCAAAGGGTCATGGTTAACGTTTTGGCTTCATCAAATTGGAGCAAATATTCTAGGAATATCAAAAAATATTCATGGCAAACCCAATCATTTTAAGGAACTTTATCTTAAAAAAAAGATTAAATCTGTGTACCTCGACATTGCTAACCAAAGAGAGTTAAAAAAAAAAATATTAAAATTTAAGCCAGATTATATTTTCCATTTGGCAGGTCAGTCTATGGTAAAAAGATCATACGATGATCCAAAATTAACTTTTCTGACCAATTCACTTGGAACTTTGAGTCTATTAGAGACTTTAAGAAGTTATAAAAGGAGGTGCAATGTCATTCTGATTACTAGCGATAAGGTCTACAAAAATTTAGAAATCAAAAGGGGGTATAAAGAAACAGACGTGCTTGGTGGCAAAGATCCTTATAGTGGCTCGAAAGCTGCAGCAGAAACAATAATTCACTCTTACTTTTCCTCATTTTTTAGTAAACAGAAAAAAATTAGAATTGCGATAGCGAGAGCAGGCAATGTGATTGGTGGAGGAGATTGGAACGAGAATCGTCTTATACCTGATTGTGTAAAAGCCTGGTCAAAAAAAAAAAAAG